>ERZ773165.320-NODE-320-length-40826-cov-99.168772_pt1 | contig 40826 bp, 18 predicted proteins | sample MGYA00581003_ERZ773165 | MGnify/ENA primary metagenome ERZ773165 (study PRJEB29015, sample SAMEA2737817) | human gut metagenome | biome: human gut; feature: human-associated habitat; material: faeces | place: China | collected 2012 ... | reverse complement strand
GCAAAGGTACGAACAAACGAGAAAGCTACAATGGTATAAACGCGGAGCCGCTTACGTCTGTCATCTGAATGTTATTTCTGCCTTCATAGAAGCCTGCTTCACTCTTAATAGAAGCTTACTTCACTCTTCATAGAAGCCTACTTCACTCTTCATAGAAGTCTGCTTCACTTTTCATGGAAAGCCGGAAGATGCTAAAATAAATAACGGGTGGTGAAGAATGGCGAAAATTTTTACAAGACGAAGGGTGATGAAAGGTGGTGAAGGGTGGAAATGAGTAATTGTTTGAGTAACCGTCTGAGTGTCAGTTGTTTATGTGGCAGAGGTGAAGGGTGAAGGGTATTTATACAAACGAAACGCTTTCTCGCAGGCGAGAAAGCGTTTCTAACTTGTTATATCAAGTGTGGCCACTTGATGTTTTATAACTCATGTCCGAGCCTTTTATTTGAATGGCATAAACCAGTTTTCTGGATTGCTGAGATCAATGCTGAGATTCTTGAACGCAAGCTTGTCACGAAGCCAGAGTGAACCGTAGTTGGCGCCCCAATAGCTGTCTGTGTTCTTGTGGCGTGCAATGCGGCAGAGGTCGCCATAGCGGGAACCCTCCCAGGCAAGCTCCAATGCCATTTCGTCGCAGAGCAGATCTTCTACACAGTCCTGGTTGATTCTCAAACTGTCTTCTGCTGTTGCATTAGCAGGGTAAGCATGGCCCAACTGAGCCAACTTCTTGTCGATCTCATTCTGGAACTGATAACCGGAACCATTGCCCATGGTAAAGCCTGCACCGCGAGCGTGAATACCCTGATTACCAAAAGAAACACCATTGGTCTCACTTTCATCATTGAAAACGACACGGTTTTCAGGAGTCAGGAATGGCAAGGTGGTCTTGAGGAACTTGATGCCTTCCTGGGTCATATAGGTGGTGTCCTCTTCCAAGGTATGATTCCATCCATCCTTCAACACGGCGAATGCTACATCAGGATGTCCCATACGGTTTACAGCCTCAGCTAACTTCAGATAGATACCTGCAGTTCGGTACAATGTGATATTGGCATTGTAATACTTCAGGATGACCTTAGCCAATTCCACCTGTGTACTAAACTTCACTCTTTCGTATGAACAGTGGTAGCGCATATCACCGATAGAGGCTTTAGCGAAAATCAGGTTCTTGATGTTGAATTCAGAACTGCCGTTACCATTTCCAGTTGCATAGTAGAAGTCCTGACTGTTGCTCAAATTCATATAGGCATTGGTAGGTTCAAGAGAAATCTTCTCGTTTACTACCGTACCATCTGATGAAGTATAGTAATTGTAACCGAAGAGGCCTGGCAAAGCTGTAATCTCACCACGCAACTTGTTGGTAGCCATTGCTACATAAGTATCAGTTTCCAAGTCGTTCATATAGCGGACTTTCCAGTCTGATGTATTGGAAACCATACAGTAGTATCCCATCTTCAATGAATTAGGGTAGCTATTGTAATCAGGACTGTAGGCAGGTCTTGCCATATAGTTATTAACCGTCTCTTTGTTCTTCTTCAGGTAGTTGAAGTAGTGCTCAACAGCCTTTGCATAGTTGCCGGATTCCAGATACAGGTCTGCCAAGATCAATCTTACAGGAATCATCATCTTCGCTGTATTGACAGTCTTGTTGTTTCCTGCATCGTTGGTACCTGCCTCGAAGTTACCCCAGTTAGGTACTGGCAGATCTACATACTGCTCCAAGTCTGGAGCCAACTCAGCAGTAATACCATAGATATCTTTCTTCTCAGAACTTGCTGCATTCTCGATGCCGGCGATATCAGTCAACGGCTTGGTATAGAATGGTACCTTGCCGTAGTTGTGGGTCAACTGGAGATAAGCCCATGCACGGATAGCCTTGGCCTCTGCATACTCCTTCATCGCAACTTCACTGGAACCGGTAATCAGCGTGGTATCACGGTGAGCAATGTAGTAGTTGCAGTTGTTGATGATGCGGTAGTAAACGTATGCAGAATCGTACTTGTTGGTGCCAGAGTAATCGAAAGAAGCCAGTTTCTGCAAATCGGTTGAAGCGTCCTTCGTGGTGGTCAATAAGTCACCACGAAGTTCGTTGATAAGCACATTCTGGTCGATGGCCTGCTGTACACCCTTCAATATACCATTGATGTAGAACATGGAGTCCACTTTTTCATCAAGCGATGGATTGGTGATGTAGCGGTTGGATCCATCATCGAACATATCACTGCATGAGTTGAGTGTGATAGCAGCCATGAGTGCTGCAATAAAATATTTAATTTTTATCATTTTTTTATGCTTTGTGATTGTTGTACTTTTATTAGAGGTTGATCTTCACGCCGACAGTGAAGGTGCGACCTTGTGATACGCAACCTGTGTCAATGCCCTGGTAAAGAACTGCATTGGATACAGACATCTCTGGATCTCCGCCAAGATACTTGCTGATGGTGAAGAGGTTGTTTGCCTCTGCCCATACCTGAAGTCCCTGGAGCCAGGAAGAGTTGACTGGTATCTTGTAGTTGATATTGAGGGAGCGGAGCTTCAGGTAGCTGCCATCCTCTATCCATCGGTCGCTGAAGCGTGAGTTGCCCATCTCGTCTCCATAAGAGATGCGAGGCATGTTGGTTACCTGGCCTTCTACTCTCCAACGGTCTGTCATGGCGCTGGTCTGGTTGTAGAAGTTTTTGCCACTCTCGAGGATGCTGCGCTGATAGTTGTAGATATCATTGCCGATAGAGTAACCGAAGATGGCAGATAATGTCAGGTTGCCCCATGTAGCGTGAGCAAAGAAGTTACCATACAACTTAGGGTTTGGATTACCAATGATGGTCTTGTCGCTCTCATTGATGATGCCGTCGCCATTGAGATCTACGAAGTGCATGTCACCTGCCTTGAAATAGCTCTTGGCTCCGGTTTCATCTACCTGGTAGAGATAGCCGTCCTTGCCTGCTGCCTTTGCTTCTGCATCGGTAGAGAATACACCTGCTGTCTTGTAACCGTAGAATACGCCTGCACTGTGATTGACGAGTGTTGCGATGTTCTGGTTGCCGTAGATGCTGGATGTGTAGCCTACTGCTGCATTCTCCTGACCATTCAGGGCAAGGGTTGTGTTGTTAGGAAGCGACTTGATTACGTTCAGATAATGACCGATGCTTGCTCCTAATTCCAGAGTGAACTTGCGGCTGACGATAGGCTTGCCGTTGATGTGTACCTCTACACCCTTGTTGTCCAGACTACCCTCGTTGCTCCAGTAGCTCTTCACACCTGCCACAGGAGTGGTGAAGTCCTTCAATGTAAGAAGGTTGGTGGTATGGTTGAAGAAGAAGGTGAAGTCCAAACCTAAACGGTTCTCCAGCCACTGGCTCTCGAAACCTGTATAGAAGCGGCGGGTCTTCTCGTAAGTGATGTTCTCGTTACCGATATTGTTGAGCTGTACGGCTGGAATATTGTTGTGCAGGAATTTCAACACTTCGAAGGATGTGCGGGCAGCCTTGTTGTTGATGTTGTCATTTCCTGTCACTTCATAACCAGCGTTGAGGCGCAAGTAGTTGAAGTTCTTGTTCTTTGGAGCCCAGTTCTCATTGGTTACTACCCAACCAGCCTGAATGCTTGGGAAGAAGCCCCATGCCACATCACCGATTCGCAGACTTGTAGCCTTCTTACCGAAGGTACTGCTGCTCTCCATAGAGGCAGCTACCTGCAGGAAGTAGCGGTTGCGATAGTTGTAATCTGCCTGAGCATACCAGGTGAGTGAGGTGTTCTTGTAGTCGTTACCTGTGGCATCCTTGAAGTCCATGCTGTTGGATACGTTAGGCAACTTGTCATTACCGGCTGTACTATACTGTCCTGTCGGGTTGTTCATCTCATAGTTGTAGCTGAGGTATCTGAAACCACCCATAGCCTTGAGTGAGTGAGCACCGAAGAGGCGTGTGAAGTCCAGACGGGTATCACTCATCAGGGTTTCTTCCTTAGCGAAGATAGAAGCTGACTGCGTCTGAACTCTACCCAAACCTTCTACATAGTAGGTAGGAACACCGCCCTTTGGACGATAGTAACGCTGGGAGTTACGGTTCAGCGTATAGTTGATGTTCTCTCTCAATGTCCATCCACCCTTGAATTCAAACTTAGGAGCCAGACGGATATGGAACATAGAGTTCTCCATACGGTTCTTGTTGTTGCCGCTACCATTTTCCAACAAGGCTGTTGGGTTTGCCAATGAGAGGTTCTGGTTCAGTGGAGTCAGAAAGTCATCTGCATCCGCCAATGTAGAGGTCAACTCGCGGGTTGTATTGTTGTAGAGGTATGGATTCAGGATAGGAGCCTTGATCAGCGCGAGGAGGGTAGGAGATGTAACGGTACCCTTGCTGAAATCGCTTGGTGCTCCATCGTCGAATACATCACGGCTCAACTTGACATAGTCGATGTCAAACTGGGTTGAGAAGAAATTCTTGATGATGCTCAGGTCACTGTTGAAGCGGATGTTCACACGGTTGAAACCATTCTTCTTCACGGTGCTCTGTCCGTCTGTATAGCCGAGTGAGAGGTTGTACATACCTACCTCATCACCACCCATCACGTTGATGCTGTAGTTCTGGCTCAATGCAGTCTCATATACTTCCTTGCTCCAGTCAGTATTATTATGGTATGTCTTATAATAATAGTTGTTTGGATCTGTGGTCAGGAAGTTGAGAGAACCCTTTTCCAAGAACTTGTCAATCTTAGGATAGGTACTGAGCATTTCGGTAGCGTAGCTCATATACTGGTCTGCATCCATCACATTTGGGAGGCGTGGCACCAAGTTGACACCCATACCGATGTTGGCATCGATACGTGTAGCGATGGTTCTACCGCGGCGGGTCTCCAGTACGATGACACCATTGGCGCCCTTGGCACCATAGATGGCAGTACCATTCTTCAATACGGTAACCTTCTCGATGTCGGCAGGATTGATGTTCAGCAACTGGTTGTTGAACATACCTGTCTGAAGTGAAGTGCCGTCATATTGCATGTCCATAGGCACACCATCCAACACGATGAGAGGCTGGGCGTTGGCATTCAGGGAGTTCAGACCACGGATAAACATGGCAGAACCGATGCCAGGAGCACCTGAGCGCTTCACGGTGCGTACATCAGCACCCAATTTCTCGCCGATGAGGTCTTCTATAGAAGTCTGTGTACTTACCTGTGCTTTCAGGCTTGCCTCGTTGCCCAACTTCGTACCGTTGGTGTACATCTCGTTGAACTTGTCGCTGAGCATCTTCGCCTGGATGTTGTTGACACCTGCGATAGATACCTGCTGGCTTGCATATTGTGAGGTAAACAGATAGAGCGAGGTAGTGAAGGTAGGCACCTTGATCGTGAAGGTACCGTCCTCGTTGGTCATGGCAGCATAGCGTGCATTTCCAAGTGCCTGGATCTGCACACCGCTAAGAGGCTTTCCTGTGGCAGCATCGTAGATGGTACCAGATACCTCTTTCATCGGATAGTTTGGCTGCTTTTTGTTTACCGTTTCCTTCGCTCTCTTTTCGGCGTTGTCGGTTGTCTCTTGGGCATTGATTTCAGCAGCTACTGCCATCAAGCCCATTATAGCCAATATTCTGAAATTTATCATTGTCTTCAATTGTTGAGTTCGTGTTATTAATAGGTGTATGAATTGAGATCCCAGAAGATTTCTGGCATTTCATCTTTATATTCTTCACCACTTTCTCCGTTCAATGCTTTCTGAGCCTGATAGTACTTCACGGCTTCCATAGGAACTAAGGTGATGCCTGCGATGCGCAGTACTGCACTCTGGTTTTTGACTGCACGGTCTCCACTACGTATGTTGAATACTGGATATGCTGCAGGGTCTGTGAAGTTGCTCAGGTTGCGGTAGCAGAATGATGGATTGAATACACCCATGAATTTGCTCACAATCTTGGATTTCTCGTTCGTACCATAGTCGAATACGACTGATGCTTGGTTGGAAGAAACGTTGAAGTCTTTCTTCAATGGTACAGGAGAGAATCTGGTCAGTGTTCCACCCGCAGCATCGTTCTGGAACGAACGTACCTGGAGCTTCTGTGAGGTTACCTCTGCTTCTTCATTGGTGATGTTGGCAGGAATCATCGTCAGATATACGGCGTATGGAGTGTACCACATTTCCGGTATATAGAAGTAAACCTCTGGCACTGCACCCAGGTTGGATGTTACCTCATAGTATTGGTTAGCGTGCATGGATCCTTCTACATTCTTGTTTCTGTTGTCGCTGCTTACTGCTACGTTCTGGTTGATGGATACTTTATCCACTGCTGCCTGGAAATTACCGTTCTGTGCTCTCAGGTGGATGATAGGGCACCAACTGTCCCAAGGTTTTACGCGGAGTGAATCTGTAATCCATGCGTTACCGTTGCTCATCACTTTCTTCTCTGCATTCACAAACATATCCTTGGCATCATAGACCAAACGGCTGTTCTCACTGTTGTAGTTCAAGGTGTTGCAGATTACATCCCCTGTTGTACTCTTGATGGAGTCGGTAGCTCCAGTAGGAATATCACCCTTCTGGAAAGCAGGGTTGATGGTGTGACTGTAAATCAGAGGACTTAGGATAGATGTTGTAGTATATAATTCTGTCAAGCTATCTGCATCTAAGGTTACGGCACCAGCCTGATTGTATTCCAATACGCCTGTCTTATCGTTGTTCTTCACGGTGAAAGGCTTGATGGATTTCGGATACTTATAATAAGACTTTACTTTATCATAAGCCGCTTTCCATGCCTTGTCTGTAGGAACAATCATGGTATAGGTACTGTCCTCTGTGGTCAGTTTGGAGTTCAGGTAGTTGAACATCTTGTTGCTCTCTACATATACGGTATCAAGATAGGTCATTGCTCCATCCTTGATAGGACCCTCGATACTGTTCTCCTTGTCGATTTCGCGCTTCATGGCACTCTTGTAGAGCTGGGCAAGACTGGTTGTGTTCTCATTGCGCAGGAACTCTTCATAGAAGTTAGGGCGGAAGTCCATGTAACTGCTCATCAGATGCATGATACCGTTCTTGGCCAACATGTTGGTACTGTCGATGGCGATATTGCCCAATGTATAGCTTCCATTGCCTTGGAATGCCATCACCTTCTTGTTGAGCAGGTGGACACGTTCATTGATCTCACCGGTAGCTCTATGGTAACCGCGCGCGATATGGTTGTTGAGGAATTCTGCCTTCAGCAAGCTGTCGCTCATGGCATTGTATTTCTCAAAGTCGAAAGCGTCGTTGCTTGGTGCCCATACGGTGTAGCTCTGGTTGGTGGACAAAGCCTTGTCGTAACCTACCTTTTCCATCAGTGCTGCAAAGTTGCTGAGCTTTGGGTTGTTGCTGATTTGCTCCCACAGTGTCTTGTCTGATGCACCGGAGCCGTCAGTAGTTACGTCATAATGGTCATCCCAGTCGGTGCAGCTCTGGAAACCCAAAGCTGCTACTGCTGTCATTATTATATATTTTACTTTCATATCTTTTGTATTTCTATGTTTGTTTTCTTGTTAGAATACATTCACCTGATTAGAATACATCCTCTGTCAGAGTAGGGTGGTTATACACGCTTGCTGGAACAATCTCGATGTAGTCAAGCTCAAACTCAGCTTCTGTATTCTCTGGCATGGCTGTCTTGCAGCGGAACCAGTTGTCCTCACCTTGTTTGAAGAACTGTTTGGTTACGACACGGCGAATATGTGGCTGACGGCTGATGTTCGTACGGGCTGTACCCTCAGCTCCCTTCTTGTAATTACTGAAGTAGTTAGGACCTCTCATCCATCCACGGTTATGCATAGACTTGTCGGTAGCTGCACCTAAGTCGCCATCCTTATCAGGGTCTGTCCAGCCGATGGTGGTTGACTCGATGCCCTCTCGCTGGTCGAGTGGTATATCGCAGGTTGTCATCGTAGAACGGTCTGAAGAGTGACCCAAAGAGAACTGTACCATGGTGCGTTTTCCGGTGATAACATAGCCGAAGCGCAATTCGTAGGTACCGTCTTTTGGAACTGGTGGCAGCTTGATGGCAAAGTCGTAGGCTCCTCTTACGAACAACTCGTCGCCCTGATAGTCCAACCAGCAATCCCAGTCTTTGATAAAACCGTTGTTACCAGTCTTTGCTTCGTCCTTGGTCAGATAATATACACGGGATGACTCACCGTTGTAGATGACCATGTTCTCAAAATAACCTTCTGGGATACGGATGGCACCAATCTTGCGGTCGTTGCGACCGTATCTTGAAGAAAGCTCCTGATATGAATAACCTCTAATCTGATTGGTCATACTTTCATCAAACAATGACATGAACTCGAAACGCATACGTTCGTTGAGTACATTGTTTGGTACTTTTTTCTCGTAGCGTAGAATGCCATTGATAGGATGAATCCAGCCATTGGAAGCCTGGCGGGAGAGTGCTGAACCGCCAGCTACTTGGATACCATCTTCTACAGGTGTATTTGCAGTTTTATATGCATCCTTAGAGTTGGCACCCGGTGTGCTGGTCAATGTAGGATTGTTCAATACACGGTTGATCCAGATTGAACTGACGGCACCGTTTTCCTTTACACCTGTCAGCTTGAACATGGTGTATGGCAATAAGGTACGTACATATTCATATACATCTGCATATTCCAACTCGTTGTATGAGTAAACCAACTTATCCATAGAAAGTGAATATTTCAGGATGTGGTAGCGGAGGAACATGTTCAATGTATTCCACTGATTGGTATAGTCGGTACCTGTGCTGATCTTGATTTCTGGATGATCTTCCAAGTAGCTGTACCAGGAAGCGCAATCCTTGTACCACTCGTTAGCCTTGGCTGCCAACTCTTTCCAGTTGGTAATACCTTTATTCTGGAGTACCTTGTCGGTCTCTGCAAATACGGTGAATCCCACCTTGCAGGTTGTAGGATACTCTGCAAAAGGATATTTGGTTTCTGGATCGATGGTAAACCAGTTGATACCGTTGGTACGGATATGCTCCTTCAATACCTCATCCAGACCCGTCTGCTTCAAGGCATCGCACCAGATACTATAGATACCCATGTTCTCCATTTCGTCTATAATATAATTGGTAGAGCGGTAGAAGAGTTTGTCGATGGTATGAACCACACCGTTTTCCACCTCGTGGTCTTTGTTGATGATCTTGGTGGTTCCATCGATGGTGATGTCGTCACCCACACGCTTTGGTGAGTGAGTGTTACCGCCCATCATGGTGATGTCCGAACCTGCCAGCAAATCATTGCTCGTCTTCTTCAGACCCGTAAGGTGTGCCTCTACGATATCTTTGCAGAGTGAGTCACGTTTCTCGGACTTCCAAAGGCGATCTATCGTGTTTCCCTCACTTACATCACCTGTATAGAGTCCATTGTGATTTGCAGACTTTTTATCTTCCCACAATTCTTTGATATATTCTTTTACCGCCTCGTTGGTTGGAGCGAAGCAGGTATAGGTTCCGTATGCAGACAAGCGGTCTGACAAACCAGCATACTCTGTTATCTTTGCGAAATCCGAAAGAGTGGAATCGCTTCGCAAGTAGTCGGTGATGGTTTCACCGGTGAAAGTATAGAGGTTGCTTTCATCTATTTGCTCGGAGCATGAAGTGAAGGCGAGTGCACCGAATGCTACACCTGCTACCATGCCACCTATCTTATGAATGAACTTTGTCATAAAGCTATACTTAATTATGAATTTCTTGAATGTTATTCTTCTGTTCTCTCAGAACTTTGTGTCTCTACCCAAACAGGATTCTGGTGAATCAGCTTGTTGGTCTTGGTCTCACTGTTCAGGATAGGCCAGTAGAGATGTCCCTCGTTTTTAAACTTGTATAGGTTTGTACTATATTTGGTAGCGAGGATGTCCTTGAAATTGTTGCCCTTGTTGGCAAGACTTGGCAGATTACTGCCGTTAGGGTCTATCTCATAGAGTGTCTTGGTAGGATCTACACCCGTCATGTGGCGGTAACAGTAGCGCACCAGGTCAAACCAGCGCTTACCTTCATAGCAGAGCTCGCGTCCTCTTTCCTGGAGGCAAAGCAATTCCATCTTGTCTGCCTTGTTGTAGTTGTCTTGATAAACCAAGGTGTCCTTGAGTGCCGTCGTACTGATAGAACGCTGGTTCACAGCCTGGATCAGGGCAAATGGATTCTTCAGTTTGTTGGTTTCTGTACCTGCTAATTGAATCTGAGCCTCTGCCTTCATCAGCATGACGTCTGTGATGCGGTAGATGATCCAGTTCTGGTCGAACTTGTCGAAGTCACGGAGTGGTTGGATATAGATACTACCTTTCTTTCGGGTTGGAATGTCGTAAATGGCATTTTCTTTGTTCATCATCTTCTTCACCTCATAAGAAGAGTAGTTGTCATCATTCACACCATAGCTGCTGTTGTAGAAGCGGTAGTCGTTTTCAGACTGGAAGTATGTTGCCGTAGAAGCACTCTTGGTTGCTGGAGATGGATTGTCGCCGATGGCACCACCCACTGTAGATGTACCTACCATCATACCGTAGCCAGACTCCTGCTTCTCCCACTTTAAGTAACTCTTGCACAGTAGGGTGTTTGAGTTCTTCTCTCCGTCAAACTGAAGTTCGAGGACGCTTTCAGAGGAGTTACCTCTTACGAAGTTATAGTAGTCAGCCCACAGACCTTTATATAAGTAGTACTGCTGTCTGCTGTTGCGGTAAACTGACTCCTGGCTGGTGCCCTTGATGTTAGCCTCGAAATAGTTTCTGTGGGAGTTGATGACCTTGTCAGCATGGTCAATACATGCCTGATAATACTCTTGGCTCTTGGCAGCATCTGTACCGCTCCAGAGAGAAGCTCTCCAGAGATATACGTCTGCGAGAATGGCATTGATGGCATCCTTGCTGAGGAAACCGGTTGTTCGCCAGTCGTCCTCTCCGAAGATACCGTAATTGTAGCAACCCTTCTCTGCTTCTTTCAGGTCTTCGATACAGAGCTGGAGGGTAGAATCTGGTGCCAGCTGGCCGTCCAACTTCATGTCGTCTGTATTTTCGTATGCCTTTGTCACGTAAGGAATATCGCGGAAGGCACGAACCAGATAGAAGTGGCAGAGGGCACGCAAACCTAACATCTGGGCACGGGCTGTCTGGTAGTCACCCTCGGTGAACTCAGGGTCTTTCTCCATCACCTCTGGGGCATGAGCCAATACGATGTTACAGGTATTGATGACATTATAGAAACATGCCCATGAGTTGTAACCGCTACTTGGGTATAAATCTCCTTTGGAAATATCATCCAATGTGGTGTTTTTCAGTGAAGGATGTTTCTTCAACTCGTCTGAGCGGAAGTCACCCCACATAATCATTCTTTCTATGATTCCTCCATTAATCATGGCGGTGTAAGCGCCAGTTACCACCTGTGTGACATCATCTTTGGTCTGCCAGAAGTTCTCGCCGATGGTCTTGTCGGTAGGATAGATGGTCAGGAAGTCATTGCATGAGCTAAGCGACAGCATACCTAAGGCTGCTACGGCTAAACTCTTGACGATATTGTTTATTTTATTTTTCATTGTTAGTCTCTGTTTTTGTGTTGGATTAAATTCCGATTCTCATGCGGAGGGTGAACGATTTGCTTCGTGGTGTCTGTGAACTGTCTGAAGCAAAGTTCCAACCGTTGTTTGCATGCTCTGGGTCTGTACCGCTATATTTGCTCCAAACGAAGATGTTCTGACCGCTCAAGTCGAATCGCAAGGTGTTCAGACCTACGCTCTTGAGGAACTTCTTTGGAACATCGTAGCTCAGACTGACGTAGCTGAAACGCAGGAATGAGGCATCCTCCACGTAGCGGTCGCTACCGAGCCAGTTGTAACCATAGTTGTAGAGTGCGCGTGGAATTTCCGTTAAGTCACCGTTCTTGCGCCAGCGCCAGTTTACGGCTGTACTCTGGTTGGTGGTGTCATACATCTTTTCTACTCCCATTCGTGCAAAGTTTACTACCTTGAAACCGGTACGGTAAACGAAGTTGGTACGCAATGACCAGTTGCCATAACGGAAGGTGAAACCGAAACCTCCTGAGAACTTAGGATTTGAGTTGCCTAAATAAACCATATCCAATGAATTGATGGTACCGTCGTGGTTGACATCTTCGTAAATCACATCACCACCGTCAAACTTGTAGGTCTCACCACCGTCCTTGGAGTTGTAGGTCATGCGCAAAGGCTTGCCGTCAGCACCTGTAATCACCTTGCCATCTCTGTTCAGGGCGATAGGAGCTGTCTTGCCAGATGGCAGGAAGCGGTTGTTGAGGTAATCCACGAGGTCGTTGTTGTCTCTGATCATGATCTTCTCGTTGCCCTCCATGACATAACCCTGGCGACGTAAGTTCTCCAGATAGTCATAGGAGTACTGATATACGCCCTTGTGGCGCAAACCGAAGATAGAACCTAAGGCATTACCCACCTGGATGCGCTTGAAGTACTTACCGCGGCTATCTGCAGACCAGTCCTCGTTGATACCATCGAGCACAGTCTGGTCCATCTCTGTAATCTTGTTGAAGTTCTGGGCTATGTTGAAGCTGGCATCCATAGAGAATTTACCTGCCTTGATGAACTTCTTGGCAGTAATGTTGAATTCCCAACCCTTGTTCTCCATAGAACCGATGTTCTTCCATGCCAAAGTGGTATAACCGGTCTGTGAAGAAATGGCAACACCTGGGTTCAGCAAGTCTTTCGTCTTCTTATAATAGTAGTTGAAGTCAGCCTCAATCATGTCGTCGAAGAGTCCTAAGTTGGCACCCATGTTCCATGAGGTGGTCTTCTCCCATTTCAGATCGCTGAGCTGCAGTCCATCTACACGGGTAGAAGGAAGCAGGGTATTGCCGTTACCATACTGGCTGCCGGCTGCATATTTCGCATACTGCAGATACTCGCTGCTTGGAGTTCTACCGTTAACACCCCATGATGGGCGGAATGCCAACATAGAGAGCACCTTGCGAGACCATTTCATCCAAGGCTCATCGCTGATATTCCAGCGGACTGACATACCTGGGAAGTAACCCCACTTATTATTGTCGCCGAAACGGGTAGTACCGTCGGCACGTACTGTAAAGTCGGCATTGTAACGACCTTTGTAAGACAAGTGTGTAGAGAATACGCCTGCCATGCTACGCCACTCACCATTGCTGGTGGACATGTTGGAGATTTCGGCAGGAAGGGTAGGAGATTGTGCACCCAATGGCAACTTGCGCTCACTTACGTTCTGACCATAGCTGGTACCAGAAGTCAACTCCCAACGACCCAACATCATCCAGGCTATATCTTCATTCTTGAACTTAGGTGTGAAGATCAACTGGTGACGGGTCTGGAACTGGAATGAGTTGTAGTCATCCATTGTATAGAGGTTGTAGCTATTGTCTTTCCAACCGTTTGTGCTCAACGAACCTGGGCAATAGGTAGGATTACTCTTGGAGAAGATATCCAGATAAACCTGACCCTCGTAGTCGAGACGGGTCTTATGGTCGTCATTGCCTAAGAAATAGTAGTTGATGCGGAAGTCTGGAGTGATACGGTAGGTACTCTCGTTGTTCCATGCCAAGTTGGCGATAGCCACAGGGTTACCGATATCGCGTACCGACTTCAACTGGAGAGAAGAGGTTCCGCTGACGGATGAACCATATTCGTCTTTTTCTGCTGAAGGCAGCATGATGTAGTACTCGTTGGTGTCGATGCCGTTGCCATCCTCACGGTAGATACTCATGTTAGGAGCCATGGAGAGGGCCTTACCCAAAATGTTGGCATAGCTCTTCTGGTTCTTGGTATATGTCAATGGGAACTCGGTGGTGAACTTCAGTTTGTCACTCACATAGTATTCCAGGTTCAAACGGGTAGAGAAACGGTTCAATACCTGCTTGATGATGGTACCGGTCTGATGGTCATAGTTGGCAGAGATACGGAATACAGCCTTTTCACCACCACCCGAGATGGTGAGACCGTGGCTCTGGTTCCAGCCGGTCTGGGTTACTGCCTTCACCCAGTCTGTATTATCATTCCAGTTGTTGTACTCAGCCCAACTCTTGTTGTAGTTCAACTCATTGATGTTGGTGGTAGCAGAAGGATTCTGTGTAGGGTTGTAGAGTTCCTCCTTCATCAACATGGTATATTCGTCACCCGAGAGGAGGTTGTAACCCTTAGGCTGCCAGTTGCCCTGAAGTGAGAAGTTGTAGTCGATACGGATCTTACCGCGCTTACCGCGCTTGGTCTTGATACTGATGACACCATTGGCACCACGGGCACCCCAGATAGCGGTAGCAGCGGCATCCTTCATGATGTCGATGCTCTCGATATCGTTCACGTTGATGGAAAGCAAAGAACTGTAGGTCTCCTCTGTTGCGGTTGACCAGTCTGTATCCTTGGCATCTGGCACGTCCATGATGTTGCCGTTGACAACGATCAGAGGTTCTGAAGAACCGTTGATGGTGGTTACACCACGCATACGCATGGTAGTACCGGCACCGAGGTTACCGGAGTTGGCTACGATGTCGAGACCGGCAATCTGTCCCTGCAATGCCTCATCGGCACTGGTGAAGGCAAGACCATCCACGATATCCATGTTCATGGTCTGGGTAGCAACAGATACCTCGTCCTTAGGGATGCTCAAACCATCACCGCGGAAACGCTGCTTGGCAGTTACGGTGACTGTTCCCAACTCGTTGGCGTCCTTGAGCTGTACCTGGAAATTGGTCTGCGAACCGATGACCTGTGAAAAGGTCTTGTATCCTACGTAGCTGACAACTAACTTGTTCTTCGGGTTCTTGATAGCTAACTGGAAGTTACCATTCACGTCGGTAATCGTAGCGTTCACGTTACGGTTGTTGGCATCTTTCTCTATCACATTACAGCCGATGACAGGACCGAACTCATCAGATACGGTACCTGAGATACGGTGGTCTTGAGCAGAGATTGTCATAGCGCTGCATAAGGCACCTACGGTTATGTATGTTCTTATATTGTTCATTGTGTTATAAGCTTGGTTGTGAAATTATTTGTAGAACTTGATTCCATGCTTCTGTGCATAGTATAGGTTCTTGAGATTCTTCAGGCGTGCCTGGTTGGCTTCAGGGGTATTGCTGGCGAAACCGTCGTCGTAACGTTTGCTCCTGCTGAAGCAGAGAGGCTTTGAAATCTCATGGATGGCTGTGAATGAGGATGTTTCTATAGCACCACTCTTGAAGATGTAGTCACGAGCCATGAAGTTGACCAACTTGTCGCCATTTGCATTGATGATGACTGGGTCGTCACCGCCTTCGTCAGTTACATACAACTTGCCGCTGCCACCTTTGACTTTGAGTCGTTTGTAGGCAGAACCGATGGTGCAGGAGGTCATGTATGATCTGTTGCCGTTTCCTACTTCCTGTGCATCTCCGTAGTCGATGGTGTTGTCGGCATAGAGTGCGAAGTCCTGGAAGTGATAGCGGATGAAGTTTCTGATAGCTTCTGCCATCTTCAGTGCCTTAGCCTTGGCAGCCTCGTCATTTGCTGAAGCTTTGTCCATTACTTCCTGTACCTGCTCCCAGGTAGGGAGACCATGTTTGAATGCCAAGGTCATGGCTTCATTGTCTGGTGCATACAGCGTGTAGTTGTATGTGTTGTAGAAGTTGACGTTCTGGTCGAGACAGTCGTACTTCTTGTTTTCTGTTGTGTTGTTGGCAAAGACATCGCTGAATACGGTAAACTGCTTCTGTTCGTCTTTATTCATACCGATGCTGGTCAGCAGATTGCTCAGATTGGCTGGTGTACACAAATCCAGGAACTTAGAGAACTGGCTGTTGTCATTGAGACAACCATATACACTGGTCTGTGGAGCCTGGATAAGGTGGTCGATGACAAATGCCTTACCATTGCTGTAGCTGGTAGCTTCCTTGATTTCTGAAACAGGATAGCTGTAGTTGCTGCCTGCAATACCATTGATCTGTCCACCGCTTACTACGTTTCCGCCGACGTGACCTCCGTGGATGGCAATCTCACCGCCATGCTTGGTCTTATAGTATTTGTTGGTTACACCTATGTTGTCCTTGGAGACGGACTGTGAAAGTGATACGGTATGATAGTTCAGAATATCAATCAAGCGGTCGGTAACTGCGCCCAACTGAACGGTTGTAGAGTCTGAACTGATAGAACCTGTAGCAGGATTGTATTTGAATGCAGATACAGAGATATTCTTGTCCTTATGCACATCTTTATAATAGAAGTGGAGTACACGAGGACCATCCTTGTAGTTCTTACCTAATGATACTGGATCTACATAATACATGTCGAAAGCTGTATTGCTTGGCAGGAACATGGCATAGTTGGCTGCGCTGGCACGCAGGTAGGCGTAGTAGTTTACCTTCAGCATGTCCTTGTCCTGGATAGCCCAGTTGATGACACCTAAGTCTCTTGCCTTGCGGAGCAATGCTGGTGTAGATACGATATTATATGAAATAGGTGGAATCACTCGGTTGAGCATGTAGATGGCACCATTGTTGGCGATACGTACATCGTAGGCATTCTCTTTCTTGATGACATCTTTCAAAGTGAGTCCGATTGGGTCACTCGCCTCGTCCATGATGGTACCGAACTTGCTTGGTACAGACTGCACGAAGGATGCGTTCATCATATTGTTGACGAATGAGCGGATGATGTTGGCAGGAATACTGTCTAAGTTCTCGCCGAAATTCTCCTTGGTGAGAGGCTTCTTGGCATAAAGTCCAAGAATGTTGTAACCACCATTGGATGGATTGAGGAAATAGTCTTCTACTGCTTTATCATCTGGAACGAACATCGCACCCATATCGGCGAGCATCGTGCCGTATGTGCTGTAATACTGGTTCCATCCCGGGTCGAAGTTGAGAAGCATATCCTGTGCCAATGCCACCTGCTTTGGATCTCTCTGAAGAGCAACTGCTCCCTGAGAACGCTCGCTGAAATAGCGCCACTGGAAAATGGAGTCAATCATTGGCTTGCCATTGAGGAGGGCATTGTCATTATAGTTTAATGTGGTCTGGGCATCATAGTATGGAGCACAGAAACGGTCGAGCATGCGGCTGAACCACTTGCTGTCCTTACTCTCTCTGATCACCTGTGCCATGTTGCCTGGAGGTACGATGACACCGTCAGTCTGGTTTACATAACCGTTCTGACAGGTTACGTCCTTAGCTATAATCTTGTTCTTGAAGATAAAGGTACCACCCGACTCGTATGGTCTTCCTGTGATGGCAGCAAAGTCTTCGCTGTTGATACCATTGTTGAGCATCTGCTCCTGGGTAAAGTGAACCATCATAGGACGGGTGTTGTCCATTACTACGTCGATTCCACCTTTTATATAAGGAGTCCAATAAGAGTTGTTGGCTGGCAACTCAGAAGCCCATACATGATAGATGGTGTCGGTAGCGTTGGCAGAGGTCTGGTGTTTCATGGCAATGCCTCGGGTAACAGAACTGTTGGAACTTTCCACATTGGAAAGCATTTCCGTCAGGATGGCATTGTCAAGGATAGAAGTGTAGAACAGTTGTTTCTTCATGGACTCTGTCAAGTCTTCATACGACTTGGCGTTCCATTTGTTGCTCTTGAAGAACTCGTTGAATGCAGAGTCGTTAGCTGCAAACACAGTCTTTGAACCTGTTTTTGACATGACCTCCTTGTATCCAAGGTCATCAATCAGGCGAAGATAGGTTTTGAATGTACCATGAAGACTACTGGCTTCACTTGGATTTTCCAGCTCTTCATAGATACTCTTACCCAAATTCGTCGGGATGTTGCCCTTGTCGTCGAGGTCGTAAGAGTCAGTACATGCATAGAAGCCTGAGATGGCTAATGTAGCGCATATACCGAGCATCGCATGACGCGATTGATTGATAAAGCGGTTGCTCATATTTTTGTTATTTTGTTGTTTAGAAGTTTCGATGTATCTGATGTGTAGATTTCTCCTTTAACAGTTATTTGCCATCTTAAACGAATTTTGACCTACAAATAAAGCCCGTAAATCGTGCTTATGTAGGCAGAAAATACCACTCTTTACCGGATTTTGGTATAGGCTCAGTTTCATTTTGATTGAATCAAATTTTGTTGTTAGGATACTTTCGTTAGTTATTTTGGGTGCAAAGATAACAATACTTTAAATAAATAATGCTATTTTTGTTGAAAAATATCTCTGCGTTAACTAAGATTAACTAAGTGCTTGTGCGCCTATCGGATTTTTTTTGCTAAACTTATGGAACGATAAGTGTTGAATTTACGCTATTATATAATGTGTGCTATTGGTTTTTTGTATTTTACACACCCATTTTGGTTAAATAATCTAAAAAATAAGAACTTTTCTTGCTTAAAAACTTGTATGTTACGGTTAAATTACTAATTTTGCAACCAGATAAAACTTTAATTAAATGAAGCTAATAACTTCATCAACCTATTAAACCAAAAAATAACGCATGGACAAACGTTTACTTTATTCAGCAGTTTTGGTTGCTTCATTAAGCACCAATTATGCACAAGCTCAGGTGAATGATCCTGTTCTTCCAAATCCAGTTCAGTTGAAACTGGATGGTACTGATACCGTAGCTATCAAGAATATCTTGGCAGACAAGTGGCTTACTAAGGGTAATGCTTATGGCACCCAGACAAGTTTGGGAGATTCTGGTCTTGGATTTGTTATCGTACCTAATAAGGGCGATGACGGTCAGCCAAATGGCACCTATTCTTTCTGTAATGATAGATCTGGTAAGTTTGGTGCTTTTTCCAGCAAAATATTCGTTAACTCTGTTGATGAAAATGGTGGTAACTCTTATGTTGATTATGCAAGTCAAGGTATAGAGAAAACCTATTGGAAAGTTACACCTAATGGTACGACATTCAAATTCCAGGCTAACGAGTATCCAGAGACTTATGCCGGTTATAATCCTAATGATACTGGACTCGATGGTAAAGGTGAGACTGCAGTAGATGGTCTGTTCCGCCCTGCATTGACAGAAGATGGTGCAAATGGTCTTGAGTGGCAAGCTTATCCTTATACTTATTTCTATCGCTTAGAGAAGTTGAAGGATCAGATTAACGCTGCAATTGATGAAGGATTAGATGTATCTGCAGTAGAAGCTATCTACAATAATCCTAACGCTGCATATTGGCAGCTGAAGGAAGCTTCTCGCATGATTACTGATGCAAGAAGAAATAAGGCAATGGCTGAAGCTACCGCTGAATCTCCTGTAAATATTACAGAATATGCTCCAGACGCCAATTGTGATGCTTTGACTGGTTGGACTCTTGAATGCGAATATGATAAAGACGGAAATGTCGGCTCTGGCGGTCATGGTACCAATTGGCAGACAAATTCTCATGCATATACTGCACCTGATGGCTATCAGACAGAGAAATTCATTGAGCGCTGGGTGCATGGAAATTCTGACCCTGTAACAGGTACCGCAGAAGTAGCTGGTGCAGGTCGCCTCAGTGATGGTGTTCTCTCTCAGACTTTACACAAACTGCCTGCGGGTGGTTATAAGGTGACCTGCTATGCGATGGCAACCCAGCAGGTTAAGGGTGATGACTTTAAGGTAGAGGGCGTTTCTGTATTCGCAGATACCAAAGATACTAAAAATTCTCAGACTGTAGCTACCAAGGCTGGTGTTCCTCAAAAGTATGAATTCCTCCTGGATATCAAGGAAGGTGAGGACTTGACTATCGGCTTCAAGTTGGATAAATGTACTGCTAACTGGGTATTCGTAGATAATTTCCAGATTGAGTATTGCGGTCCAAGTTTCAAGGCAATGAACTTGGCAGATGTGCAGAAAGCTGCAGAAGACCTCGATGCTAAGTTGGCTGGTATTAATGCATGCCCTACTTATACCGATAAGGCTGCTGAACTCATCGAAAGTGCAAGAGCGATGACTGAAGATGGTACTTCTGATGAGGAAATCAATACCATGAAGAAGAATCTTTCAGATGTCGCAGCAGAGATTGAAAAGAGTTCTGAGTTGTATGCGGAATTGGAAAATCTGAATACAACGATAGGAGAATTCTTGGCATTAGATCCTGCTGGAGATGAGTTTGAAGACTTCATGGCATTATATGATGATTGCGGAACTGGCGAAGGCGTAGAAAGCTTGATGAGCACCTGGTCGCTCAATAATGAAGAGTTGACACAGTATATGGCTGACTTGAAGGTCAAGTTGGAGAATGCTCAGAATGCAAGTATCAAGCCAGGTGATGATATCACAAGAAAGATTGTGAACCCATCATTCGATAATGGCAAGGAGGGCTGGACTGTCAAGGAAGGAAACCCTACATTTAATGAAACTTACAAAAACTGCGAGGTATATCAAGGCACATTTGATATCTATCAGGATATTACAAATATTCCTGATGGTGTTTATGAACTCTCAGTACTTGCATTCCAGCGTGTAGCTGAAAATGGTGTAGCTTCTAAAGCTCATGACGCTGGTGCAGAGGATATCACTGCGTTTATCTATGCAAATGATTTGGAGACTCCATTTACCTCTCCTTATACATATGGTATGGCGGCACCTTCTGGTGGTAACCCTGAAGACTATAAATATAGCTTGAATGGAGAAGACGTTTATATCCCTAACTCTATGAAGGGTATGGCTGCTGCCACTACGGAGAATCCAAACGCTTATACAGTAACCGTTCCGATGTTAGTAGAGGGTGGTACACTTCGTATCGGTGTACGTGAGAAGAGACGTCCTTCTAATATTAATAATTCTTGGGGTGACTGGGCTATCTGGGATAACTTCAGATTGAAGTATATTGGTAGCAAGGGTGATGCTCTGAATGCGGTAACAACACCATTGATTGCTAAGGCTGCAGGCTTGCTTGATTCTAAGATGAATGCTGACGTACGCACTCAGTTGGAGGCTGCTAAGACTGCTCTTGAAACAGAAGCAACAGTTCCTGGTATTCATACATTGAGTGCTGCCATTGAGGCTGCTAACACCTCTATTGAGGCTTATAAGCCACTTCAGACTGCTATTGAGAATGCTCAGACCCGTTATGATGAAAATGAAGCTTCTTCTACTACCTCTGACGTAGCTAAAGGCTTGTATAATGCAGCTAAGACTACTGCTGAGAATATTTATAATAATGGTACAGCTGCTGATGCTGAGATACCTGCTGCTATCAAGGCTTTGAATGAAGGTGTAACTAAGTACGTCATCAATGATATCATTGCTGATGCTTCAGAAGCAAAACCTGCAGATATCACCAAGGTTATCGCCAACAGTGATTTCGCAACCATGAGTAGTACAGGTTGGGATGTGAAAGATGGAACAATGGCATTCCAGTCTAATAATAGTGTTGAGGCTGGTGAGTTCTTCAACTGTACATTCAACTTGCAGCAGACATTGGTAGGTCTTCCTGCTGGTATGTATCGTTTGACAACTCAGGCTTTCTATCGTAATGGTAAGGCTGCTAAAGACGGTAGCGATGAGTTGAAGTATGATGTAAACGAGAATGCATTTATCTACTTCTCTGATAAGGAAATCCCAACAGAAGAAGGGAAGAAGGTAGCTACTGAACTCCCTGAGAGCAAGCAGGCTATCAAGACCATTACTGCACATAAGATTGCTGAAGACAAATGGAATGACGTAGGCTTGAGTGATAATGGAGGTCTGTATAAAATGAAGGATGGAATGTACATTCCTGACAACATGATTACTGCTCAGGCATTCTTCAGATCTGAAGCTGGCAGCGCATACGATTCTGAGCCATTGAATTTCAACTATGATGGCAATAGCGATTTCCGTATCGGTTTGATCAAGAATGTAACGGTAACCAATGACTGGACAATCGTTAAGAACTTCAAGTTATATTATCTCGGTGTTGATCCTACAGGTATCAGCGAGATCGTTACAGATGCAAATGCTGTGGCAACTAAGATCTACAATGCAAGCGGTATGCAGATTGGCAAGCTTCAGAAGGGTATCAATATCATTGAGACCGTGATGAAGGATGGTTCTAAGAAGGTGAAGAAGGTAGTCGTTAAGTAATTGCGACTGTTTTTTGAACTAACATAACTTGAAAGGCAGACGGAACGCAGAGAGTGAAAACCTTCTGTTTTCTGTCTGCCTTTTTCTTTTTCTCTATTCAACTTATTTTTTTTACATCAACTCTATCTCTGAATTGTTCATGAACTTAAGTAAACCTATACTCTTTTGTACTTCTCTTTGCATGTCATTGGCAGCTACTGCGCAGGTATCGATGACTATCGATGCCCAAAAACGTGCGGCTGCTATCAGCGAACACCAATACGGACTGTTCTTCGAGGAAATCAATCATGCGGGAGATGGTGGCTTATATGCGGAACTTATCAGAAACCGATCTTTCGAGGATCATAATACAACCCCTGAATGCTGGTCTGCTATCCAGCAAAACGGACAGAACGTGATACTCTCCCTGAATACATCGCAGGTGATGAACAAGGCACAGCAAACCTGTCTGCAACTTTCGGTTTCCGGCGCAAGCGCAACTCAAAAAGCAGGAGTCTGTAATACGGGCTTCTGGGGAATGCACTTTGAGACAGATTCTACCTATACGCTCCGTGTGTGGGTAAAAGCTTCAACTAATTTTAATGGAAAAATATACGGACAACTCCAGCGGAATGATGGAGCTGCAGTTTCTGAGGAAGTGAAGTTGGAAGGCTCTTTGAAGTCTAACTCCTGGACTCTGTTGACTGCCCGAATCAAGGCAAATGCTTCTTGTGAGAAAGGTCGTTTTGCATTGCTTACCTCTGATAACGGCAGCATGCTGATTGATGTAGTCTCACTCATGCCTTATACCTGGAAAGGTCGCAAGAATGGTTTGCGCCCTGACCTTGCCCAACTTCTTGATGATACCAAACCTACTTTCCTCCGTTTCCCTGGCGGTTGTTACGTGGAAGGACAGGGTGCACTGGAAAATTCCTTCCAGTGGAAGAATACGCTCGGTCCGATAGAGGAACGTCCGGGACATTGGAACCATAACTGGCGTTACCGCTCTTCTGATGGCTTGGGTTATGATGAATACCTGCAGATGTGTGAAGATTTGAATGCCGCTCCGATGTTTGTCGTCAATGTAGGTCTGGGACATGGCTTTACCGTTCCTTTTGAACAGGTAGATACCTTGGTGCAGAACACCTTGGATGCCATCGAATATGCCAATGGGGATGAGAGTACCGAATGGGGACGCCGTCGCATCGCCAATGGCCATGTGAAACCTTACGGACTTAAGTTTATTGAGGTGGGCAATGAGAATGGCCAGCCTGAGGCTCGTGAGGAATACAGTCGCCGCTATGCTAAATTCTATGAAGCCATCCATGCCAAATATCCGGAGATAGTTATCATCGGTAATGTGGAGGCATGGGGTACTGACAATCCTGAATGGGTCTTGGATTCACCAGTTGATCTCGTGGATGAGCATTACTATCGCTCCTACCAGTGGATGAGAGACAATTATCATAAGTACGACCGTTACAACCGTAGCATTGGTGTGTATAATGGTGAATATGCTGCCAATTCCGGTTCTTATGGCAAGTATGGCAACTTGAACAGCGCCTTGGGAGAGGCCATCTACATGTTGGGTATGGAGAAAAACTCCGATGTCTGCAAGTTGGCAAGCTTTGCACCAATCTTTACCCACGAGGAAGACCCGCTGTGGGCATACGATATGATCCACTTCAATGCGGCAAAGAATTTCTGTACACCTTCTTATTATGTGCAGAAACTTCTGGGTAACAACTTGGGCAAGCAGAATCTGCTATGGACTGAAACGGGTAATTCTTCTTCAGCTCCAGACTGTCAGGTGGGTGTAGGCTCCTGGAATACTCAGGTATCTTATGATGATGTGGAGGTAAAGGGAAATGACGGCAGTACAATATGGAAGGATGATTTCTCTTCTTCACAGAATACCTGGAATGCAGGAACCGGTTCATGGAGTATCCGTGATGGAGAATTGAAGCAGACCGCTTCTTCTACTAACTGTACTTATATTAATACGCAAAAGCTTTCTTCTCAGAAATATACCTACAAGCTTCGTGCCAAGAAAAACGGCGGTGGAGAAGGCTTCCTCGTTATTTTCAATTATCAGGATGCCAATAACTACTGCTGGTGGAATCTCGGTGGATGGAATAATACGGCTCATGGAGTAGAAATGTGTGTGAATGGTTCGAAATCTACACTTGCCACTGCTTCCGGTCATATCGAGAACGACCGCTGGTATGATATCGAAATAGAGGTGGATGGAAATGATGTTACCTGCAAGTTGGATGGTACGATTGTCCATCAGTTTACTGTACCTGCTGAACAGCAGATTTATCAGTCAGCACAGTTGGATGAGGAGAAGGGTATCCTCTATCTGAAGGTGGTAAATCCTAATCAGGCGGCAACCACGCTCCAGCTGAATCTCAAGAATATGAAGGCTGATGGGGGTACTGTGGTGCGACTGACCTCTGCCAGTGGTACAGATGAGAATACAATGGACGAACCTTTCAAGGTGGTTCCTACGGAAGAAGTCAAGCTGTCTGATGCCAAGATGCTGGAAATTCCAGCCTTCTCTCTCAACGTATTCAAGTTGAATGTAAGCGAGGTGGCTGATGAAGTGAAGGACGATGTCTTGGCAGAGGATGCAGATAAGTATGGTTATCTCTATGCCCACATGCATAATTCCCAGGAAATTACCTGCTTCGCCCTGAGCCGCTATGGCAACAGTTACCGGGATCTCTTCAATGGTGGTGAGGTCTTCGATACCAAGAAGTTTACCCAGACGGGCGGTATGCGTGATGCGTATGTAATGCGTACGGAAAGTGGCAAGTACATGTTGGCTGGTACTGATATGACTTCCCGATTGGGGTGGAACAGTAACCATATCATGGTTCTGATGCTCAGCAACGACCTCGTTCATTGGGACAAGAGCATTAGCATCGATCTCGAGAGTGAGGAAAATATGAAGGCTCTTGGTCTGACTGATGTAAAGGATATGACTGCAGCCTGGGCACCGCAGGTAATCTATGATCCTGTGACCCGGAAGTATGTGGTTTATTACTCTGTTGGTTTCCCTGATCGCCATCGTATCTATTACTCTTTGGTCAATGAGGATTTGACTGAGATTTCAGCACCTAAGCTTTACTTCGATCCGAACTATGACATCATTGATGCCGATATCGTATATAATAAGGTGGATGGTGAATATGTCATGATCTACAAGACGGAGAGTGGGGAGCATCATCTCAAACAGGCAAGAGCAAAATTCCTGGTGCCTACAGACCAGACTACGGGAACCTGCCAGTGGCAGTTGGATCCAAACTTTGATGTCTATGAGCCTAATAAGTCTATCGAAGCGCCAAGTTTGTTCAGACCGATCAACAGCCGTACCTGGAAGTTGGCTTATATGAACTATAGTGGTGGTGGTTATCGTATGCTGGATTTGGATGAGCATTGCCAGAATCCTACCGGAATGACTAATATCAAGGGCAGTGTAAATCCGCAGCATGGTTCGTTTCTGAAGTTGACCGAGCGGGAATATACCCATCTCGAAACATGGGAGAAAGTGGTCAATGCACTGGATGAGGCTAAGAAGTTGCAGGCAGTTCGCCCGATTGATATCCTGGCAGAAGCCATCTCCTTGGGAGAGCAGGCTTTGAACGAATCGGGTACTTTCGATGAAGAATACGAGGCAATGCAAAATGCTTATATTGCCTTACAGAAAGCTTTGACGGGTTATGATGAATATCTCCGCCAGTTGGCAGCAGAGGGTAAACTGTCTGACATCACCTTCCTGCTCCAGAATCCAGATTTCTCTCAGGGAGGACAAGGCTGGAGTGGAACTGGCTTTACGGCTGCTGCCCAGGGCGTAGCTGAGCATTATTACAAGACATTCGATTTCTATCAGCAACTCTCCGGTCTGCCAAATGGACGTTATCGTGTAGAGGTGCAGAGTTTCTACCGTGCAGGCGGTAAGGAGGATGCTTCGGCTGCTCATAAGAATGGTTCAGAGACCATCAATGCCCTTTTCTATGCCAACAATGAGGAGAAGCCGGTTTGCTCTCTTTATGATGCGGATATCTATACCGTTTCTCCTTATACCTATCCAGACAATGTGACAGAGGCGAATGCGGCATTCAATAACCATGACCTCTATCAAAATACATTGGAATGTGTGGTAACGGATGGTACTTTGAAATTAGGCATCAGGAGCAATCAGATGTTCAACTATGACTGGTGCTGTTTCGACAACTTCAAACTGACTTATCTGGATGCTGAGACGGGTATCCAAGGAGTTCTGAGTGATAAGAAGGAAGGAAATTCTTCCCCTATCTACAGACTTGATGGTGTCAAGCTTGGCAAGAAACCTGCTCAGGGTATCTATATCCAGGGTGGTAAGAAACATCTGAACAAGTAATATGCAAAGTATCTTTAACAAACTGACTAAATAATAAAAATGAGAAAGATATATCAAAAAGCAATCATCATGTTGAGCGTAGCCTGTATGGGCTACGCTACACCTGCTTTTGCAGCAGATGCAGTCGTGAAGACCAACAAGGCCTGGTTGAGCGGTGCTACTCATATTTATGGTCGTATGACCGTAAGTGGCATAACATCAGGCAATATCAAGGAGAAGGGCTTCTGCTATTCTTCTGTCAATCAGATGCCAACGGTGGAGGATGGAACAAGCAAGATCTATCTGTCTAATCAGGGAGAAATCTACAATATCTCTCAGTTGGAGCCTGCTACGGTATATTACATCCGTGCCTACGTCAAGCAGACCAATGGCGATGTAGTCTATGGTGATCCTGTGAAAGCAATTACTCGTCCGAAGGGTGGTGTTACTTATAACATCAATGATGGTTTCCCTTCTGATGCGCTGACTCGTGTTCAGTCTGCTGCCAAGGATGCTATTGATTTATGGAATGAATATACGGGTATTCATGGACTTCATATCACCATTAATTATGGTGCTCAAACGCCTACTGCAGACTGTAGTTATGGCGGTTGGATGCGAGTAGGACCGAATGCTTCCTATCAGAAGACGGGTACTCTGCTCCATGAGATGCTGCATGCTATCGGCGTGGGAACCCATGCTATCTGGCAGAATTCTTTTCTCCGTGCCAATACTACCAGCGGTTATTGGTTGGGTGTGCGTGCTACCCGTGCCTTGCGCTTCTGGGACAATAGTACGACGGTCCGCTTGAATGGCGATGGTACTCACATGTGGCCATACGGTGTGAATGGAGCACATGAGGATAATGGTACTCAGATTCTTTATGTTGGAAACTCGCTCTTGGCTGAGGCTTTGGGAGAAGATGGACTGGCACCAACAAATGGTCAGTTTGCTACTCCTGCCTATGTCTTTGAACAGGACGACCAGCAGAAGTATTATCTCAAAAATGAGGGATATGGTCTGGGTTCGAAGTTCTTGCGTGTTGATAAGAACGGTAACTTACAGTGGATGGCGATGAGTGATGAGGATGCTACGACCAATGACAGTGTGGCATGGAACATTACTTTCGACCCGGCTACCTGCTACTATTCCCTGAAGAATGTGGCAACAGGCAAGTATCTTTCATACAATTCTACCGGTACCAATGGTATCAAGACCAAGGAAGTGACAGAACTGACAGATCGTGAACGTTTCCATTTCCTGCCTTCTCCTGTAGAAGTGGAAAAGGTGGGTGGCGAGATGCGCACGGGTTATTGGATAGCTCATGTACAGAATAATTCTGCTTATTGTCTGACTGCTCAGAAAACGAATGCCACAACTTCTGCTAATTTGAAATTCTCTCAGGAGGCAGGTGACCAGCGTTGGTTGATTCTTACTGCTGATGAGGCGAAGGAGTTGTCACAGAATTACAGAAATGGTGTTGCCGATGAACTGCATGCCCAGATTGAGAAAGTAGAAGCCTTGTTGGCTGTTCCTCATCAGGAAACCGTGGAAGGTGCGGATGCTACTTTCGAAGGTGTGTTAGCAGAAATGAAAGAACTGCTGAAAACGGGATTGGCGGATGAATTGGAGCAAGCAAAGACAGACCTTCTGAAAGCAGTGAAAACATTCTTGGGTGGTGTACAGGCAACAGAAGCTGACAAGCCTTTTGATATTTCCTTCTTGATTCAGAATGCAGGAATGGATGCACTTGAAGGATGGACGGCTTCTCCAGAACCTACCCTCAATTATTCCTGTGCTGAATATTATGAGAAGTCTTTGGATATCAGTCAGAAGTTGGCATCTATGCCTAAGGGTGTGTATGAGATGAAGGTTCAGGCTTTCCAGCGTCCAGGAACCACTACTCAAGTGAATACTGACTATGCTGCAGGAACTGACAAGGTGGCTACCTATATATATATGGGAACTGAAAAAAATAAGCAGAACATCTGTAATATCATGGCGGATGCCCAGACCAGTAAGTTGAATATAGGTACGGAAGCTGCTGCAGGAACGAAGTATGTGCCGAAGGATATGCAGTCTGCTCATGCTTATTTCGAGAAGGGGCTTTATGAGAATACGTTGAAATATACAACCAAGTATAAATTGACGATTACCATTGGTTTGAAGGGAGATAATGTCCTGTCAAATTATTGGACCATCTTTGATAATTTCCGCCTCTACTATTATGGTGAAAAAGAACCTGTCGCTTCTGGAATTCAGGAGATCAAGATGAAGAATCCTGCTGCTAAGCAAGGGGTCTATACCTTGGGTGGTCAGAAAGTGAAAGAACAGGCTGAAGATTTGCAGGACTTACCTCAAGGCATCTATATCATCGATGGAAAAAAGGTGGTAGTAAAGTAGAAAATACAATAACTAATTTTTAATAAGCATAAACTTAAACCATGCAGAAAAGAAAACTGTTTTTAACCTGTTTGTTGGCGGCATCCCTGTCGGTGTTCGCCGACAACACGAGCCAGACGGTGAAAGAGGTAACGGGCTCGGTTACCTTGGACGGAGAGGTAGATTATCATATCTCTTCGACCACGCCTTTCGCCACAACCGGTAGTATCAACATCACCAATACGGATCATGCGACCGTCATCTTTGATAATTTGTTGCCAAGCAAGGCTGTGAAATTCCTGAGCAACGTAATGATCAATGGTGAAGCGGCAAGAAATGGTTCCAACTGTCAGGTGCGTATCTATAATGCCGGTGCTATGATTTTACCTTATTCCGGAAACCAACCTTTGACCATATTTACAGAGGCAGATTTCGGTGGGCAATCCTCTCATAATTTTGTTGTCAATACTAAGTATAACTTGACAACAAGTAATAAAACTTTTAATAATCATATCAGAAGTTTCATCCTGAAACGCGGATACATGGTCTGTTTAGCTACCCAGGGAGATGGTACAGGCTATAGCCGTGTGTTCATCGCCGATAAAGCGGATAAGAAAATCAACTTGGCAAGTGTTTCCAAACCACTCAACGGCAGAGTTTCTTACATCCGCATCAGCAAGTGGAATGATGTCATCAAGCGTGGATGGGCTGGATTCTGGAGCAATGATGTACAGGAGAAATTCAAAACGGGATGGGCTTACAACTGGGATGCCAGTATTCATGATGATTGGGTAGATCGTGAGTATGTGACCCAGCACCACCATGAGGGATGGCCGGGTATTGAAGATGTGGGTAATAACTCGGGTAGTGCCAATATCTTGGGTAACAACGAACCGGATAATAAGGCTGATGACAAGGAACAGGATATTGATGTCAAGAATGTATTGGCCAACTGGCCGAAGATGATGGCTACCGGTCGCCGTTTGGGTTCTCCTGCCGTAGCTGGTAATTATAATTGGCTTTATGAATTTATCGACTCTGTGGATGCCCGTGGCTGGCGCTGTGACTTTATTGCCGTTCATGCTTATTGGTATAAAGATCAGCCGGGCTGGAAGAGCCAGCTGGAAAGTATCAGTAAACGATGTGGCGGTCGCCCTATCTGGATTACAGAGATGAACTATGGTGCCAACTGGACAGGATGGCCTGGAAGTGATACCAAAGGAACTGATGCCAATTATGCAATTGAGTTGCAGCACATGGGTCCGGTTCTCGACTATCTGAATGATGCTCCTTATATAGAGCGTTATGCTTTCTATAATAATGTACAGGACTGCCGTTTTGCGATAGCTGGCGATAAGTTGACGCCGATAGGTGAGAAGTATGCTGCCTTAGCACCTAAGTTGGCTTACAACTCCGACTATGAGTATGTTCCTCGGAATCCTCGTACCTATAATCCTTCAGACCTGACCGTATCTTTTGTGCCACGTACGAAGACTTGTACCATGACATTCAAGAACCATAGCGGTGAGTTTGTAGATGATATCATGGTAGAGCGTAAAAAAGGATTGTATGGACAGTGGGAGTGTGTCAGTCATCTTGAAGCAGTAGAGGATACTGCCCGCACTTATTCTTATCAGGAGAAGGTAGAAGAGGCTGGTAATTATTTCTATCGTATCCATGTGATAGATTTCTTGGGAAGAGACCGCCTTTCTTCTGAGGTAGCAAATACGGTGAATGGTTCTGAAGGTTCTGCTGATTTCCAATGGGGAACCATGTCTGCTGCAAATGATGAAGATGTCTATAGTTTCTATGAGCATGGATTCGAAAGTATTCCTGCTGTAGTTTTTGGTGGGACAACCAGCGTAAATCCTACTACCCATGCTCAGGAGGTTGTCAATGCTGTCACTACGAGTTATTTCACATCGAAGTTCTTTCCTTGGAATGCACTCGAATCGGATCCTAATAAATTCAACGGAACAGAGCATGCCTCGTTTATTGTAGCAAAACCTGGTAATGGTACCTTAGGTTCTCTTCATTATGAAACGGGTTTGATTACGAATGAAGCTGGTACAATGGTAAGAGTGGGCGGAGATACAATAGAGTATAAGTTTAAGCAACCATTTGCTGAGGCTCCTGTAGTATTCGTGACACCGATTTCTACTTTGAAATATCCTGTAAAAGCTCGTGCTTGGGAAATTACCAAAGATGGTTTTAAGGTGGTGCTGACTCGTCAGGTGGAAGCCAGTAAATTTGGAAAGGCAATCGTTAAGCAACGTGTTTCCTTTTTTGCCATCGAGAAGGGTAGTACGACTGCATTTGACAAGATCATCTCTGTAGGCAACCAGGATATGGAATTTTTGAATAACTATAATCGTTTTCGGTTAAACTTTGGCAAAGAATTGAATAATCCAAAACTGATTTTCCAATATCAGTCTTTCAATCGTCCGCTCTTGTCATTGATGCGATTGATAGATTTGGATGATCTTTATAAAACAAAGTCTTATGCTAATTTAAGAGTCTTTGCTGATACTTCTGATCCAAATAAAACGATCAGTAAAATTAAGCCAATCAGTGAGACTGTGGGCTGGATGGCTATCAGTGATGACGAATCGGCAGGTACAGGTATCCAGAATGTTACTGGCAGTGAAACGGCTGATCTTTCAGTAGAGGTAAATGGCGGCATGGTCAATGTTCGTGATGCCAAGGCTACAGCTGTGGCTGTCTATACTGCTTCTGGTGCAAAGGTTGCTTCTGCCAACTTCCAAGGTGGTGAGGCGCATTTCGATTTGGCTTCCTTGCCTGCTGGCATCTTGGTCATCAAGGCCAATTCCGGCAAGTTCTCCAAATTGGTTATTCGCCGATAAAGCTGAAATATGAGCGTTTTGTAGTATATATAATAAGGTGTGTTCCGAAGAAAGTCGGAATGCACCTTTTTTAGTCTAAGTATGTAAATACGAACTAAGAATAAGATAGAAGATTGACAAGTAGAATTAGGAATAGAGAAAATAATTGTCAACTTACAATAGGAATAAGGAACTATGTAGTCAACTAAATATAGGAAACTACAACATGAAGGAAGGACCAAGGCTTGGGGACACGATGCTCAAGCCTTGGGCAACCGATGCCCAAAGGGTGGGGACACGATGCCCAAGGCTTGGGCAACCTTGCTTAATGCGGTTTCTTGACTTTATAAATAGCAAAAGTGACTTTTACTGATTTCTGTAGATACTTTTTTACTTTATCAACTAGAAAGGTAGACACTATCAATTTTATAAAACTGAAATAGTAGACACTCCTTATTTTTTGTTCCTATTTTTATAGACACAATAAAAAGAATAGTACTGGATTAATCCGTTTTCGTAGATAGATTGCAATCAAGTTCACTTAATTCATGAGGAATGCGTGTTAAACTTTCCTTTAAAATAGCTAAAGCTTTATCTTTCCTATTCATATTCCTATTATTGCATGGAATTTTCTTTGCAAATAAAAACCTGCTTATAATCAGATACTTATGGAGTTCTGGAATTTTCTTTGCAAATAAAAAATGATTAATATATATATGTTCCTTAAACCGAGTTTGTAGGTTCTTTATTGTTTGCAATTTATGTCCAGAATATCAACTTTACATAAGCTGTGCTTCTTGACCATGTTCAACGAGACAAGCCTATCAGTGATGAAGCTTTCAAGCAATTAAGAAGGCAACATCTTATAGAAGGCAGAAAGCCTCATTTGTTTGTGTCAAAACACATTGCGCAGCGTACAGACAAGAAGGTGGAGTATTCCATGCATAAGGGGCTTGACTCGAAGTCGTGTGAGAGATTACTCGTAGATTCATTGAAAGACCATGGTGTATTGACAAGAGGAGAAATAGACAAACTGCTGTGGAATGTCATTTCTGACCAGTTGGATGATACCCAAAAAAAGACAAGAATAGGAAATATTCTACGTAAGCTTCGTAATGATGGAATCATACAAAATGAAACCAAAGGTAACGTCTCAAATTGGTCGCTCGTAAAATAAGAGCGAATTACGAGCGAATTACGAGCGAATTACGAGCGAAAAAGTTTTGTTCTTGATTGTAAGTGCTTGAAAATCAAGAATTACGTCGCTCTTAAATTGCTCGAAATTACGAGCGACTTACGAGCGAAATTACGAGCGAAAGTTTAAATGGATACAAATAAAATTCAAGAAGATGGACATACAAGGATATGTCATAGACCACTGGTTGGGGAAGATGAGCGCAGAGAGAGCTGTGCTTGTCATCTACGATCCTGACTGGCTGCCTCTTTTGTATAAAGAAACAAAAAGCCTTGCAAGTGTTGAACCTGCAAGGCTTTTGCGCTTCAAGATGGGCTTGAACCAACGACCCCCTGATTAACAGTCAGGTGCTCTAACCAACTGAGCTATTGAAGCATTTTAGCTTATGAAAGAAGAAGAGTATAAGAGTTGCTTGATACTCTATTTGCGCTTCAAGATGGGCTTGAACCAACGACCCCCTGATTAACAGTCAGGTGCTCTAACCAACTGAGCTATTGAAGCATTTTGCATCTATAAGAACATGATGTTCCTTATTTGCGACTGCAAAAGTACTAACTTTTCGTGATTCTACCAAATTTTTTGCCGGTTTTTTTTGAGTTTTTCTTCAAAAAGTGCATTTTTTCTTGTTTATAGGCATATTTTAAGACAGAAAATGGCAGTTTTCACAAAGAAATGAGTAATTTTGTAGGCAAATAAACATATTAATAAAAAGATAAGCATGAATAAAATATGGATCTCAATGCTGGCTCTGCTTTTGGCATTGCCAACTTTTGCACAGAAAGATAAAGATCATGATTTCAAAGTGGCTAAAAACATGGATGTTTTCAACGCCATCTATAAAAACTTGGATATGATGTATGTCGATACACTCAATGCGGATGAGGTTATCGGCTATGGTATCAAGGCTATGCTCGGTAGTCTTGATCCTTATACTACCTATTATCCAGAGTCAGATCAGAAAGAGTTGAAACGCATGCTTACCGGTAAGTATGCCGGTGTGGGTGCCCTGATTCGATATAACAACCAGTTGCAGACTGTGGTTATCGACGAACCTTATGAGAATATGCCTGCTGCGGAGGCTGGTCTCAAGAAGGGTGATGTCATCCTTTCCATTGCAGATACTTCCATGGTTGGCAAGGAAGTGTCATACGTCAGTGACCACCTCCGTGGTGAACCTGGTACGTCCTTTATCATCAAAATCAAAAGACCGAGCACGGGCAAGGAGATGAAAATGAAGGTTACACGCCGAACCATTCAGATGCCATATCTTCCTTATTATGGTATGTTGCAGAATCAGGTAGGCTATATCAACTATAATAGTTTTACAGAAAATTCTGCAAGAGATGTACGTCGTGCTTTTATCGACTTGAGAAAACAGGGCGCTAAAAGTTTGGTTCTCGACCTGAGAGATAACGGAGGCGGTTCTGTGCAGGAAGCTATCAGTATCGTCAATATGTTCTTGCCTAAAAACAAGCTGATACTGCAGATGAAGGGAAAGTTGAAACGTTCCAACAATGAGTATAAGACTTCCGTGGAACCGATTGATACGGTGATGCCTATCGCTGTGCTCGTCAATGAAAACACGGCAAGTGCCAGTGAGATAACAAGTGGTAGTCTGCAGGACTATGATAGAGCTATTATATTAGGTACGCGCACGTATGGAAAAGGTTTGGTTCAGGCAACCATGGATTTGCCTTACAACGGACAGATGAAACTGACCACTGCCAAGTATTATATTCCAAGCGGAAGATGTGTGCAGGCTTTGAACTATAAACATTCGAGGGGCGGATATGTGGAGCATGTGCCAGATTCATTGACCAAGGTCTTCTATACCGTGGGCGGTAGAGAAGTGCGTGATGGTGGTGGTATCAAACCAGATGTAGAGGTAAAGCCAGATTCACTTCCAAATATTGCCTTCTATTTAGCAGGAGCACGTGACAGTAATGAGGTGATGCTTAATTATGAGGTGGATTACATTGCCAAGCATCCAACGATTGCATCACCAGAGGAATTTGCTTTGACGGACGCAGACTATGAGGAATTCAAGGCAAGAGTGCTGAAGGCAAACTTTAAGTATGACCGTGAAACGGAGAAATACTTGAAGGATTTGGAGAAACTTGCTAAGTTTGAAGGATATTATGAGGATGCCAAACCGGAGTTTGAAGCACTGAAGAAAAAACTGAGTCATAATGTGGCAAAGGATCTGGATTATAATAAGGCTACTATCAAGCGATTGCTGGAAAACGCAATCGTGGCAGCTTACTATTATCAGGCAGGTGCCATCCGCAATTCCCTGAGATATGACAAGGTGGTAAAGGAAGCGTCCCGCCTCTTGAATTCTCCGGAAGAATATGCCAAGATTTTGCATCCTAAGAAAAAATAAAGTGCATACGATACCTGCCTATATCAGAAGGAAATAAGTATGATTTTAGCTGAAATCCATGCACAATCCATTAAAAATGCGCATGTTAGGAATAAAAAGTTCCATTTTTTTTGGATAATATCGAAATTATTCGTAATTTTGCAAACGTTCAGTGGAATGAGGGGCTCGCAAAGAGTTCCTCATTTTATTTTAATAAGGTATATATGATTGACAAAAACGTCGTAAAAACATTAGTGGATGAGTGGCTCCAAGATAAGGAATATTTCTTGGTAGGCATCGAAATTAGTCAAGACAACAAGATTGTCGTGGAAATCGACCACGCCGATGGTGTGTGGATTGAGGATTGCGTGGAACTCAGTAGATATATTGAGGACCATTTGAATCGTGATGAGGAAGACTTTGAACTGGAGGTGGGTTCTGCAGGATTGGGACAACCATTCAAGGTGCCTCAGCAGTACATCAACTTTGTTGGCAAAGAAGTCGAGGTGCTTGATGCCGATGGCAAAAAAGTAAAGGGCATCCTCAAGGCTGTCGATGGCAATGATTTTACAGTAGGTGTTGAAGAAAAGGTAAAAGTGGAAGGTAAGAAGCGTCCGGTAAAACAGGAAGTAGATTATGCTTTCCAGATGGATAAAGTAAAATATACAAAATACGTAATAAGTTTCAAATAAACTATGGCTAAGAAAGAGCAAGAATTAACTGCGAGTATGATTGATACATTTCGCGAGTTCAAAGAAACCAAGAATATCGACCGTACAACTTTGGTGAGCGTGTTGGAGGAAAGTTTCCGCAATGTGCTTGCTAAGATTTTTGGTAGTGATGAAAACTTCGATGTGATTGTCAATCCTGATAAGGGTGACTTTGAGATTTACCGCAATCGTGTCGTTGTAGCTGATGGTGAGGTGGAAGATGAAAATAAGGAAATCGCTTTGACTGAGGCTCGTAAGATCCAGGCTGACTATGAGGTAGGCGAGGATGTGAGCGAGAACGTGGATTTCAATAAGTTTGGTCGTCGTGCCATCTTGACTCTTCGTCAGACCTTGGCTTCTAAGATTTTGGAACTTGAGCATGATTCTCTTTATAATAAGTATAAGGATCGTGTGGGTCAGATTATTTCCGGTGAGGTTTACCAGATCTGGAAGCGTGAAATCCTGATTGTTGACGACGAGAACAATGAGTTGATTTTGCCAAAGGCAGAGCAGATTCCTGCTGACCAGTATCGCAAGGGTGAAACCGTGCGTGCTGTGATCTTGCGCGTGGATAATGAGAACAATAATCCTAAGATTATCTTGAGCCGTACTGCACCTATATTCTTGCAGCGCCTGTTGGAGGCTGAGGTTCCTGAAATTGCAGAGGGACTGATTGCTATCCGTCGCATAGCCCGTATGCCAGGTGAGCGTGCCAAGATTGCTGTGGAGACTTTCGACGAGCGTATCGACCCTGTAGGAGCCTGTGTGGGTGTGAAGGGTAGCCGTGTACATGGTATCGTACGTGAGTTGTGTAATGAAAACTTAGACGTAATCAACTATAGCAGCAACGTGAAGTTGTTCATTCAGCGTGCTTTGGCACCTGCAAGAATTTCTTCAGTTAATATAGATGATGAAAACAAGAAGGCTGAGGTGTTCTTGCAGCCAGAAGAGGTGAGCAAGGCTATCGGTCGCAGTGGTATGAACATCAAGTTGGCTTCTATGTTGACTGAATATACCATTGATGTGTTCCGTGAGATTGACGAAAGTCAGGCTGACGAGGATATTTATCTGGATGAATTCTCTGATGAAATCGACCAGTGGGTTATCGACGCCATCAAGGGCATCGGACTTGATACAGCGAAGCAAGTGCTCAATGCACCTCGCGATATGCTCGTAGAAAAGGCCGACTTGGAGGAAGAGACTGTTGATAACGTATTGAAGGTTTTACGAGCAGAGTTTGAACAGTAATTCTCTAAAAATCGCATTACAAATAAGAGACAAAAGAAAAGGAGTATAAATAATAAATATGAGCATCAGATTAAACAAAGCACTACGTGAATTAAATATAGGACTTCAGACGGCAGTTGAATTCCTATCTAAGAGAAGTGACCTGGGAGAGGTCGAGGCAGAACCAAGCTTCAAGCTTAGCGATCAGCAATATAAGGCTCTGACCGATGCCTTCAGTCAGGACAAGAAGGTCCGTGACCAGGCAGAAAAGCTTTTCACCAAGAAAACAAAAGATAAGAAACGTGTTCCAGAGCAGAAGGAAGACCGTGAGGAGAATGCCGAGGTGTCTAATGGTAAACAACAGTTTAAACCATTGGGCAAGATCGACTTGGATAGCATCGGAAAACCTACTGCTAAGTCTGCTGCTCCTGAGAATCGTAAGGCGTCTGGAAAGGAGTCTGCTGCCGTCAGCTCTGCGCCTGTTACTAATGCTTCTAAGGCTGAAGTAAAAGCAAGTCATGAACATCAGAAAGGTAATGCTGGCGGACAGATGTCTCACCAGCATAAGCAGAATGGTGAGAGAAATAATGGCCAACAGAAGCAAAATAATCATAAGTCAATGCAAAATCAGGCTAACAACAATCAGCCACAACAAGGCGAGAAGCCAGCTGAAACGAATGCTTCTGGAAGCGTGTTCACCCTCAAGAGTGAGAAGAAATTCTCTGCCAATGAACCTAAGGTGTTGGGTAAGATCGATTTGTCTTCCTTGAATCAGAGTACTCGTCCTAAGAAGAAGAGTAAGGAGGAACGCCGCAAGGAACGTGAGGAAAAACTTGCACAGCAGCACAGTGAGAGAAAGAAACGCGTGCGTATCAACAAGGAACGTGTTGATATCAATGCTGAGGCTAACCAGGGTAATAATGGGGGCAACAAGAATAATGGTGGCAACCAGAACAACCAGAATGGTGGCAATAAGAAGAAAAAGAATAAGAACAGAAATAATAACAACAAGAGCGGCAATCAGAACAACCAGCGTCAGATAGAAGTTGATGACGAGGCTGTAGCACGCCAGGTAAAGGAGACTCTTGCTCGTTTGACCAGCAAGAGCCAGAACAAGAAGGGTGCTAAATACCGTAAGGAGAAGCGTGAGGCTGTTCAGGAGAAATTGCAAGATCAGGCTCGTCAGGAGCAGAAGGAAAGTAAGATCCTGAAACTCACGGAGTTCGTTACTGTAAGCGAATTGGCTACGATGATGGACATCAGCGTTACTCAGGTTATCTCTACCTTGATGGGTGTTGGTATCATGGTATCTATCAACCAGCGTCTGGATGCAGAGACCATCAACATGGTGGCTGAGGAGTTCGGATTCAAGACCGAATATGTCAGCGCTGAGGTTCAGGAGGCTGTGAGCGAGGAAGAGGATGATGAGAACGACTTGGTTCCACGTGCTCCAATCGTAACTGTGATGGGTCACGTTGACCATGGTAAGACGTCTTTGCTCGACTATATCCGCAATACCAATGTGATTGCTGGTGAGGCGGGTGGTATTACCCAGCACATCGGTGCCTACAGTGTGACCCTGAAAAGCGGTCGCAAGGTAACCTTCCTGGATACTCCTGGTCATGAGGCGTTTACCGCCATGCGTGCCCGTGGTGCTCAGGCTACCGATATCGCCATCATCATCATCGCTGCCGATGACTCTGTGATGCCTACTACCAAGGAGGCTATCGCTCATGCTCAGGCTGCTGGTGTGCCAATGGTATTTGCTATCAACAAGATTGATAAGCCAGGTGCTAACCCAGACCGTATCCGCGAGGACTTGGCTAACATGAACCTGCTTGTTGAGGAATGGGGCGGTAAGTATCAGTGCCAGGAAATCAGTGCCAAGAAGGGTATTGGTGTTCACGATTTGCTCGACAAGGTGCTCCTTGAGGCTGATATGCTCGACTTGAAGGCTAACCCTAACCGTCGTGCTTCAGGTACCATCATCGAGTCTTCTCTCGACAAGGGTCGTGGATATGTTTCTACCGTATTGGTAGCCAATGGTACCTTGAAGGTTGGCGACATCGTACTCGCCGGTACTTCTTGGGGTCGTGTAAAGGCAATGTTCAATGAGCGTAATGCCAATATCAAGTCAGCTGCTCCTGCAGAGCCAGCTATCATCCTCGGTTTGAATGGTGCGCCTACAGCAGGTGACCAGTTCCATGTTATTGAGACAGAACAGGAGGCTCGTGAAATTGCCAACAAGCGTGAGCAGTTGCAGCGTGAACAGGGTTTGCGTACTCAGAAGCGCTTGACCTTGGGTGATATCTCTCACCGTATCGCACGTGGTGAGTTCCATGAGTTGAACGTTATCGTGAAGGGTGATACCGATGGTTCTGTTGAGGCATTGAGCGACTCATTCATCAAGCTTTCTACCGAGAAGGTTCAGGTGAACGTTGTCAACAAGGCTGTGGGTCAGATTTCTGAGAACGACGTGATGCTGGCATCTGCTTCAGATGCTGTCATCGTTGGTTTCCAGGTTCGTCCATCTGCTGATGCACGTAAGGCTGCTGACCGTGAGGGTGTTGAAATCAATACTTACTCTATCATCTACGATGCTATCGACGATATCAAGAGTGCGATGGTTGGTATGCTCGACAAGGTGAAGAAGGAAATCGTTACCGGTCAGGTAGAGGTGAAGCAGACCTTCAAGATTTCCAAGGTGGGTACTATTGCCGGTGGTCTCGTTACCGAGGGTAAGGTACATGCCAAGGACAAGGCTCGCGTCATCCGTGATGGTATCGTGATCCGTACTGCTGAAATCGGTGCCTTGAAGCGTTACAAGGATGATGTCAAGGAGGTTGTTACCGGTATGGAATGCGGTTTGAGCCTTGTCAACTACAACGATATCCAGGAAGGCGACGTTATCGAGACCTTCACAGAAATCGAGGTAGAGCAGAAACTTTAATCAAGTGAAGAGTGAAGAACGAAGAGTGAAGAATTAATTTGTCTTTTCGCTCTATCCTATATATAATAAGGTAGGGATGAGTCCTTGGTGGCTTATCCCTATTTAGGGTTTAAATAACGAAAGGTTATTCTAAATAAAATGGCAGAGAAAGAACAAGAAAAGAATCAGTTTGTCAAGCAGGTGGCTGAGCAGAAATATGAATTCGGCTTCACCACTGATGTACATACTGAAATCATAGAAAAAGGTCTCAACGAGGATGTTGTGCGCCTGATCTCGCAGAAGAAGGGAGAGCCAGACTGGATGCTCGAATTTCGTCTGAAAGCCTACAATTACTGGAAGACGCTCAAGGAGCCAAAGTGGGGACACGTTCACGTGCCACCTATTGACTACCAGGAGATTTCATACTATGCCGACCCTTTGGCAAAGAAGCCAAAGAACAAGGAGATTGATCCTGAGTTGGAGAAGACATTCGATAAACTCGGTATTCCTCTGGAGGAGCGCTTGGCTTTGAGCGGTACCGCTGTGGATGCCATTATGGACTCTGTATCGGTGAAGACTACCTTCAAGGAGAAACTTCGTGAGAAAGGAGTCATCTTCTGCAGTATTGGTGAGGCTGTAAAGGAACATCCTGATTTGGTAAAAGAGTATTTAGGAACCGTTGTTCCTTATCGTGATAACTTCTATGCAGCCTTGAACAGTTGTGTATTCAGTGATGGCTCATTCGTCTATATTCCTAAGGGCGTCCGCTGTCCGATGGAGTTGAGCAGTTACTTCCGCATCAATGCCCGTAACACCGGTCAGTTCGAGC
>ERZ773165.318-NODE-318-length-40889-cov-3.706299_pt1 | contig 40889 bp, 34 predicted proteins | sample MGYA00581003_ERZ773165 | MGnify/ENA primary metagenome ERZ773165 (study PRJEB29015, sample SAMEA2737817) | human gut metagenome | biome: human gut; feature: human-associated habitat; material: faeces | place: China | collected 2012 ... | reverse complement strand
TCGCTTTGCATAAATTTTCTTTTGAATCTTTGTCTAACTTTTTGGGGTCAGTTCAATCCGATGCGGATTTTTCTGTGGCTCTGTTTACTTGGCGTGCTTCTCCAGCCAATGTTGAGCATACGAACAAGTCGCCGTAACCGTTCCGCCCTGTTCCTGAATCGCCTGCACCGCAAGTTCCATCAGCGTTCCGGCAACCCCCTGCCCCCGCAGACTGTCGTCCACAAACGTCCGCTGAATGCAATAGACCTTCGGCTCTACCTCCGGAAACAAAATCTCTGCGATTCGCTCGCCGGCTTCGTTCTCCAGATAAATTTCATGCTCGCTTTTCTGATATGCTTTTTGCATCTCGCATTCCTCCTTTTTCTATCTCTGATTCTACCACAAACCAAACCGAAAATCTTGTAAAAAAAGAAAAAAGATTTAAAAACCGCTCATTTTGTTGACAGCGTTCTGAAAATATGTTATAATAAGCTTGTTTGGCAATCCACAAAAAATCAACCGAGCTTTACAGTTTTTTTGTGAAGCAAGCCCAAAATTGTCTGTTTGTTTACCCATCTACAAAAAAATAAACCATGATTTTCTATCCCGAATACAGGGAATGTGGATGGAAGCAAATGAAAAACATCTATCAAATTAAGGAAGGTATTACCATCATAAAAAATGTAGTCATTATTGGTGCAGGGCCAGCAGGGCTGACCGCAGCCTATGAACTGCTCCAGCGTGCCCCAAAGGATTATTCCATCACCATTCTTGAAGAAAGCAATGCTATCGGCGGAATCTCGAAAACCGTAAAATATAAAAACAACCGCATGGACATCGGCGGACACCGGTTCTTCTCCAAAGACCAGCAGGTTATGGATTGGTGGCAGAAGATGATGCCACGTCAGGGCAAGCCGTCGTTCGATGACATCAAGCTGCATCGGGAAAAGAAACTCGCTGCCGGCGGCCCAGACCCGGAAAAAACCGACCGTGTCATGCTGGTGCGGAATCGGGTATCCAGAATTTATTACAAGCATAAGTTCTTTGACTATCCGGTTTCCCTGAAGTGGGATACCATCAAGAATATGGGATTCGCTACCACCGTTGCAGCCGGATGCAGCTACTTAAAGAGTACTGTCGGCAAAAAAGAAGAATCCTCTCTGGAAAACTTCTATATCAATCGCTTCGGGAAAAAGCTGTACTCCATGTTCTTCGAGGGCTACACCGAAAAGCTGTGGGGTCGCCATCCAAGAGAAATCTCCGCAGACTGGGGCTCGCAGCGGGTCAAGGGCTTGTCCATCACTGCCGTCATCAAGGATATGTTCTCCAAGCTGAATCCGAATAAGACCAACCGCAAGGTGGAAACTTCCCTGATTGAAGAATTCTATTACCCGAAGTATGGTCCGGGTCAGCTCTGGGAAATCACCGCTTCCGAAATCGAAAAAATGGGCGGCAAGATTCTCATGAACAGCGAAGTCACCCAGATTCACACCGACAAGACCGGAAAGATTCTCTCCCTGACCTACAAGCAGGACGGCAAGGAACAGGAAATTGCAGGCGACTTGTTCATCTCCTCCATGTCGCTGAAGGATTTGGTGGCTGGTATGAATGACGTTCCGAACAACATCGCAGCCATTGCAAAGGGTCTGCCGTATCGGGATTTCGTCACCGTTGGGCTGCTGGTCGACAAGCTGAACCTGAAGAACGAAACCAATATTCCAACCCTCGGCAACATCGTTCCGGACTGCTGGATTTATGTACAGGATGTCGGCGTCAAGCTCGGACGAATTCAGATTTTCAACAACTGGTCACCGTACATGGTTGAAGACCCAGAACACACCGTCTGGATTGGTCTGGAATATTTCTGTACAGAGGGCGACAGCTTCTGGAACATGGACGACAAGACTTGCATCAACATGGCAATCAAGGAACTTGTTTCTATGGGTATTATCAGCTCGCCGTCGGATGTCAAGGATTCCCACAGAGAAAAGGTCAAGAAGGCATATCCGGCTTACTTCGATACCTATGCACAGATTGATGACCTGATTGCCTATCTGAATCAGTTTGAAAACCTCTACTGTGTCGGCAGAAACGGTCAGCACCGTTACAACAACATGGATCACTCCATGGCAACCTCTTTTGAAGCAGTCGACAACATTATTTCCGGCAAGAAGGACAAGAAGAACATCTGGTCAGTCAACACCGAAAAGGAATATCACGAAGAAAAGAAGAGTTGAGCCTAGTTGCTCCCGCTCTCCCATTCAAAACAAAAATAGCAGGGTACATCAATCATATGTCCCTGCTATTTTTTTATTCAGATATCAAAACGGGTGCGTTATCGCCAGAATACAAAAATTTCTTTCCACGTGTTCCAAAGCGTTGGATGTGCTCTGAACAGAGAAACTTTCTCGCCGGAGGTAATCAAGATACACAGGCACACAACCACCGTTCCCACCATCGCCGCTGCAATCACTTTCTCGCTGACCCGTGCCAAGCCAGCATGATACGATTTCAGCAGAGCAGGCACTTGCAACAGCAGCACGGTAGACAAGACGCTCAGAATCACCAGAATATCCAGCATATACCGCAGAAGAATCCCCGCCATGCAGAAATCAATCCACGCCAACAGCACAACTGCGATCGCTGTGCACGCAAGCACCACTCGCCGCAGTGTGCAGGAATTCTGCTGCTTCCAGCGATTCCATACAAACGGAATACTAAACGCCCCCAGCAGCACAGACGGCAACGCAAACGCTCCCATGGTGGATTCTCCGTAAAGATACATCTGCCGATTGGCAATGGTAACATATTTCGTCCGCAAAAACGGGAAGTCGTTCAGGCGTTCCAGTCCGCTGAAGAAATACGTGCCGATGGCTGCCGGCAGACGGGAAAGCGTAATCTTGTTGGCTGCGGTATTGTCGACTGTCATCTGGTAAATCGAACCAAATTGGAACGGGTCATCGAAGCGAATCTGATTATACCACATGATCACCGCTGCTCCGGCAATTGCTGGCACAAGATAGCAAGCGGCACTGGTCAGCCGAACCGAAAGCCGAATCTCTTTCCGGAACAGCAGATATTGCAGAAATACCGGAACTAAAGTCAACACATAGACCAGCAGGTTTGGACGGGAGGCGGCAGTGATGACCGTTCCAATCGCACTGACTGCCAGCAGGACAAACCGTTTCCAACTTCCCTGCTCCACCACTTGATAAGAAACGGATACTTCTGATGCATTCTGTTTTCGCCAGAACGCAAGCTGCTGCAAACGGTTGGCTGTCCGGATGGATTGATGGGGAGTCATGGCAGCAAAGCCCGTCCAGAGTGCCAGAAACAGCCCGAACATCCCCGTTAAAATGCAAAGATGATAGCGGTCACTGTAGTTCAAACCAAACAGCACGCCACTTCCTGCCACGGCAGAAACCAGCCCCAGCAATAACAAAATCAACGGCGGTCGCTTACAGAACTTTCGTACCAGCGTCAGAATCAAGCCGAACAACGTCACAATGACGGCTTCCGTCATGATGCAGTACGCCCAGTTCAACGGCAATACTTTTCCTGTTAGCTCGTAATACGGCACATACAGCAGGGCAACCGGTGCACAGCCAAAGTAACAGTAATACTTCTGGTTGTAATAGGCATAGTCCCAATCGTAATATGCCAAGGGAACTTGGCTTCACGGAAATTTTACATTCTTAAATGACAAAAATTTTAGACAGGCTTAAAATTTGCAAGAAAATCGAATAGACAAACGAGAAGCGTTCTTCATATCAGTGAGGGACGCTTTTTTATTTTATTCGGAGGTTTTATCATGGCAAATGAATCAAATTCATCGGTTGTGAGGGTACATAAGAATACTGACTTCACAATCATGAGCAATCATCATTTGAGAAATCAGAAACTCACCCTGAAAGCTGTCGGGCTGATGTCAAAAATACTGGGACTGCCTGACGGCTGGAATTATTCCGTTGCAGGACTGGTGAAGATTTGCAGAGAGGGTGAAACAGCCGTCAGGGCTGCCCTGCATGAATTGATTGACGAACAATACGTTTATGTCGAGAAACTTCCTCCCAACTATACCAAAAGCGGAAGATTTGAATACGTCTATCACATCTATGAAATTCCATACGAGAATATGCCTGATGGTCTGGAATGCCCTGAACTGTTTCTCAAAAAACAATCTGAAACAAATCAAAACGCAGATGTCCCAAATACAGAAAAACAAGATGCAGAAAACCTGTATCTTGAAAATCAGGATGTAGAAAACCAGGGACAATTAAATACTTACATATCAAGTATGAAAGAATCAAATATGAAAGAATTAAATGAAACGGCTTCTGCTCCGCCGAAGAAAAAGGCGGATAAGAAGAAATATGCAGAAGCTGTCACCATGACGGAAGAAGAATATCAGAAGCTGTCGGAACAGCATTCCAAGGCATTCGTGGATAAGTGCATTGAGATTCTCAACAACTACAAGCTTTCCAGCGGAAAACGATACAAGTCAGATTATCACACCATTCTAAACTGGGTCATCGAAAGAGTTTCCAAGGATTATCCTCAGCTGGACAAACCACCTGCACAAAGTTCGGCTTACGATGTCAACGTCAATCCATTCGACCAGTTTGTGAGGTAAGAAAATGTTTATCAATACGGAATTACTGGAGTTTATCCGCTTGAAAAATCCCCTTTCTTCTGTTATCGGGAAATACGAAGTGATAACAGATGCTTGCTGTAAATGCCCATTCTGTCACAGCAAAACCAATTCTCTGAATCTTTTCTATGATGAGATCTACACCTGTTTTCACTGCGGTGAAAGTGGTGATGTATTTGGATTTGTCAGCAAAATTGAAAATCTTTCGTTTGCGGAAACAGTTCGTAAAATGGCGAAATCATCGAGAATTTATACACTGGAAGAATTGAAACAGAAGAATATTTTCCGCTTCTGGGACAGATTTCTGATCCTCTGTGAGCATTATCACATTGCAGCAGACAGCATATTGCAGGAATATTCTTCGGAGCTGACAAAAGAATATCTTCTCAGTCTGAAATATGGCAAAGAACCGGATACCGCCCCGTTGGAAGCCATTATACAGATGAAATACGGCATATCAAAGGAATTTTGGAACGCTGCTCCTGAGCATATCATGGAATATCTGACAGCAGAAAGGAAACACAATGCATGATACACTGAAAAGCATTTTTCAGACGCTCTCTGAAAATGCAGAAGAAAACTTCATCAAGAACAAAAACGCAGAGGACTATCTCGCTGAGGACGGTTTGTGGCACTGCGGAAAATGCGGTACAGCAAAGCAGTTCCGACTGCCTGAGCGATTTATGAAAATGGGAATGCCTGAAATTGTCGGCTGCTGCTGTGCCTGTCAGTCTGCAAAAGAAAAACGAGAAAATGCAAAGCAACAGCTTGCATCTGTCATCAGGGGAAATAAAGAAAATGCTGATATCCCCGAACATTATCTGTCAGCTGACATTGCAGCGGTGGAATCTCCGGAAGCCAAAAGAATCGGTATGAACTATATCAAAAACTTTGAAAAACTGGGCAGAATAGGGCTTCTCCTCTATGGTGATGTGGGAACAGGTAAAACCTATCTGGCAGCCTGCATTGCAAATGCTCTGCTGAATCAGGGCGTAAGCGTAAAATGGCTGACTACCATGCAAATTGTGGAACGCAGCTGTTTCTACAGCGAATCAGAATATGCTGAGTATACCCGAAGCATTACTGCTCCCGACTTGCTGATTCTCGATGATCTGGGAGCGGAACGTGGCACAGATTTTGCACTGGAACGTGTTCACAGCCTTGTGGATACTCGCATCTCAACCAACAAACCGATGATCGTAACCACCAATATCGACATTACGGATATGGGCAATTGTGCTGATCTGAAAAAGAAACGCACATTTGACCGCATTATGCCTGCAACATTTGCCTTTGCTATGAAAGGGACTTCCTATCGCATGAAGCAGGCACAGAAAAGCTACGAAACACTCAAAGATCTGCTTTTGAGTGAAGAAACAATTGGAAAGGACAGAAACACAAATGAGAATGATCAAAACTTATGAGGGCATGACAATGAACTGCGATGTGATTGCAACAATTCAGTCGGTTTTCATGAATATCGCTACCGGCAGCATCAGCGAAATGGTCGATGACGGCTTCGATCCGGATACCCTGGAATTTGCTGTGACTGCATTTACTACACTTGGAGATGAGATAGTTCTTGCAGTTTATGCGACCGAAGAAGAACGTGACTATGCCAGATACAAGCTGGAAAACTGGCTTGTTTACGATGTTGGCAGCTATTACACCATGACAGAAAGAAAATAACGGAGGTTTTTACTATGGAAAAAATGATCGTAACAGAGTACAGCAGACCGATTATGCTGAACAAGGTCAAGGAGTTTGTACAGAGAACGATGTACCTTGCAGAGAACAAAGTGATCCCCTATGCAGTCTTTGCACTGCTCGACAGCGGCGAAATGGTGAACATCGGCAATTTTAACGATGCAGACACCGCAGAGATCATCCGAATCATTCTGGACATTTTCGCAGAGGACAAAAAAGCGGTGTTCGATGTCAATCTTGAAGTTTTCGGAATCCGAAATTTCCTTGAAATGCTTCGATATGTGTCAGCCGACAGCGATTCTGTCTATCGAATTATGATAAACGAATTGAAACAGCAGCTGAAAAGCGGTGAACTGGATGTCAGCTTTTCTTGACGGCTACATACAGCTTGCTCATGCCATTGTTTCTGTGGCAGCAGAAAGCTACAAATATACGCTCTTAGCTGTCAAAAATCATACCAGAAGCGATTCTGTTTTCAGGCGAAAGGAAGAACTGGAAAGCTTTTTTCTGTCGGAGTGGTTTGGACTGCTGTCCGGACTTGACGGAAGATATTTTATACAGAAAATGCAGGAGGTTTACTATTTTGACAGGTAAAGAGTTTTTATGGCAGTATATTATGATTGACCGGCAGATCAGGAGCGTGAAGTTTCAGTTGGATAGTATGGTAGAAGTTGCAAAGTTCAATGCTCTCAGTGATTATTTTCAGCATGATATTGATGCGTTATCTGATAAGCTGAAATGCCTGATTGCAAGATCAGCTATCATCAAAGAAAATATTCTTGATGCAATACAGATGATTGATAATAATGAGTGCAGAGAAATTCTGGTGAAAAGATATCTTGACCAAAAATCTGTTGCACAAATTTCAAGGGAAATGTTTATGACAAGACAGGGGGTGTATTATCACCTAAGTATCGGAGAAAAGAAAATTAATTCTACCTAATAAAGGATGTTAAAAACAGCCCCCCAAAAAACAAATCCCGATAAATCGGCCCATATGCTGATTTATCGGGATAATTTTATTGTTCATATGATTTCTTATAGAAGTTTTCGTATTTCGAACTTGGAGAATTCATAGTAATTTGATTTACTTTAAATTCAATGTATGACAACAAGTTTACCTTTTTATCTATTATATAATCCAAATCATTATCACTACAGGTGATAATAATCTTATTTTCGCCGTATTTAGTCAATAAGTAATGTTCTCTTGCTGTTTCAAAACAAGTTTTTGTAGCTTCCTTTCGTGCAAATATGATGCCCAATTTTGCATTATTAGTACTTAATATACTTTGTAGCTTATTCATGTAATTGTTATCTGGCTTTTTTGATTCATTTTTACATTCAACAATAAAATATGGTGTTAGTAAATTGAAAACGCTTAAATAAGTGGTACTAAGTCCGAATTGAAAAGTACAATCAAACTGATTTGTTGATGTTTTAATTTCAGTTGTACCAGATACCATTCTTATATTTTGGAATATTTTCAATACGAGTTTTTCTAATGAAGATCCCTTTTTAGTTGTATTCTGCCCATAATCATTATCAAGTTTTTCTCTCATTTCTTTTAATTCTTCATAGGCTGAATCACTGGGATTATAGAAAACTTGATAAAGACTTTGTTTATCGTTTGAAAGTGAATCAGCCTGAGTAAAATTTATATCTGAACTTTTCTCTATTCTTCGTAATATCGCTTCCTTTATTTCAGTTTCTGTTGCATCGGGGGCTTGGATAACAGCATATGCAGCATAAATATTATCTGTTGTTATTTGAACTTTTTTTTCACAATAATCACATTCTAACATTTTATCAAACAAAATATCTGCAATTAAGTTACTGTCATTTATTTTTTCTATAATTTCATCGCATATAGGACATCTTATTATAAATTCTTTTTTTAAGATCCCTTTTTTCTCACAGAATTCAAGAATGCATTTTGCTATTGAATAATTCACATCAAATTGTGAAGAAACAACTGAAGTTGTAATATTTTTTTGTTTATGCTTTGGCAGAGTTGCAAGCCAAAAATCAAATTCATTTACAAAATCAGGATTTAGCTCATTAGAAATTTCCGAAAACTGCTTGTAAAACATTTTGTATATCACACTCCTCAGCATAATTTAAAAGTTTCACATATCCAAAATTATTGTGAGTTCCAAGTTGTACAGTTAACAAGTTATTTTTAGGAAATTTAATATTCCCTTTGCGCTTGAAAACCAAGTATAGTCTACGACACGTCTTACTATCAACAACAGCCTTTTTACTATCAAAAAAAACTTCTGTACATTGTAATGGAACACTTTTCACAGATGAAGCGTCAATCTTTGATAATGCTTGTTCATCATCAGATGTAACTTTAATCAAATAAGCATCTCTGTCGTTTTTGAATATATCTTCATTTTCTCCATTAATGGATATGTATTTTTCGGCAAGAATCTTCGCATCACTAACAGCTTTGGGCTTATTTCTTACATCTAAATTTAGTGCTTCAAATAATTTACCTATAAACCCGCTAATTAATTCTTTTTGACTTTCTACCTTTTTTTCAACATCTTCAGGTGTAAAAGTATACTGCGTATATATTCTGTATAGCATCTTATGAATGTTGCTAACCACTGTATGTTTATCTTTATTTGACTTAAGTTCGAATAACGCCAAAAGTTCGTCAATAAACTTCACTGCATAATCCATAGTATTTATCTTATCATCCGATATTAAAAATTGATTATCATCATCAAATTCAAAAAGTGTACTTTTTGCCTTAGCTCTACTTATAATAAATTCCTCATCTAATAACAACTCGATAAAAACAGGAAAAATAACATTTTCCCCATTTTCGTTGAGATTGCCTTGAAGCAAGAAAGAAGAAAATGTAAATGTGACTTTTGACACTTGGTTATTCTGATCTTTTATAATATCATATTCAATTAAATTTGATACTCCTGTATTCTCATAGTCCAATATACTTTTCATCGGACAATTAGGATACTTTTCTTTTATTTTATTATCTATATATTCTACGCTGCGATGTTCAGGTTTAATGCCAAAAATTCGGCGATAACATATTTCTTTAGTGCCTTCTCTAATAATTTTCATCAGCCACTCTTCTACTTCTTTCGTATTTTGAGGATTTTCAGAAGCATACTGTTCTATTTTTGAGATTAAATCAGATTTGTTACCATCTAATTTCAAATCGTGGTCTGACAAAAACTTTCTCATTATCGGAATTTGCAAATATTCCTCAGTATCGAAAAAACTTGGAATTGTCATTAGCGTTATATCCTCCAAAATTTTAAGTATTCAAGTGAAACCTATTCTATTTTATTATAGCACAAAGTTGTGATTTATGCAATAAAAAATGAGAATTTTTTATTGGAGAATATTTTACTTGTTTTTTTGACGAAACTTGACAACACTTGACTAAACTTGTCGGATTTCACCATAGCAATTTTGCTAAACTGAAAATAGTAAGCGGGAAAGGAGTGAGCGTATGACCTTATCGATCATTTCGCAGGACAGAAGCGTGTTCAACTATACCAATGCGGTTTCCTGTGTGACCTGCGGTGAGTACGATGATGGAAGCGGATACGGCTTCATGGTCTATCTGAAAGGCGATACGGAAAACGGTATCGTGATTGCAGAGTATGACGATGCAGAAAAGTTTCATGCCGTCAGAAATGATTTTTCCAGATGGCTGCATGAGAATATCGACGCAGTGTTTGAGTTTCCGGAATGAGTACAGACTTTGAAAAAGGCTTGCGAAAAACCATTGATCTGTCTGTGAAAAGCAAGGTCTTTACAGCCGATGTTCTGAGATCAGCCATGCAGGATTTTCTTTCAGGAAAATCACAGAGAAAAGGAAAGGTTAGCATAAAACAGCTGTCGGAGCATTCCGGCAAGCTGGAAAATGTGGAGATCAAATGCATTGCGGACTTTCTGAGCATGGCAAAGAAATATGACATTGACTATGCCGTCAAAAAAGAAGCAGGCAGCGATACTTTTCATGTTTTCTTTCAGGCAGGCAAAATGGAAGATTTCAGGAGGGCTTTTCAGGAGTTTGCAAGCAGAAAACAAGAGGAACTTCTCAACCCCCGTGCCGAGATTACCCGACAACAGATCAAAGATATGGCAAAGCAGGTTTCTCATGAGCCAAAGAAGAAAGAGAAAGTCCGTGAGAAGTCTAAGGAAATGACGCATTAAGGTGGTCGGAATGGATTCACGAAAGATAAAAAAACTCGTTCTCAATAACCTTGCTTATGTCATTTTCGGTTATGCCGGTAACATCATCAGCTTTTCGTTCAGAACGGCTGAGGGTAAGGACATTTCGGAAAAGATACTCCCTGCCCTGAACAATCTCGGCACAGCGTTTGCCCATATCATTCCATCTTTTCACCCGGTTGATCTGCTGGTTGGAATTGCTGTTGGCGTTGTTATGAAATTTGTGATGAAAATGAGAGCAGCCAACAAAAAGAAGTTTCGGCAAGGCACAGAGTATGGCTCTGCCGTATGGGGTACGGAAAAAGATATTGAGCCATATATGGACTTCAAAGAGAAAGACAACAACGTCATTCTCACACAGACAGAGGGCTTGACCATGGGAAAAACCTCTCACCCGAAGTACGCCAGAAACAAAAATATTCTGGTGATCGGCGGTTCCGGATCCGGTAAAACGAGATTCTTCGTAAAGCCGAATCTCATGCAGATGCACAGTTCTTACATCGTGACAGACCCAAAAGGGACAGTACTGATCGAATGCGGAAAAATGCTGGAACGTGGCAGACCAGTCAGGGACGAGAAAGGCAATGTTTCCTATCAGCCGTATCGGATCAAGGTGTTCAATACTATTGATTTTGGCAAGTCCATGCACTACAACCCCTTTGCCTACATCTCCAAAAATAACAGAGAAAAGGACATTCTGAAATTTGTGGACGTTCTTATCAAGAATACGCAGAGTTCTCAGCAAAACGGCGGTGATGACTTCTGGGTTAAGGCAGAAAAGCTGCTTTATACCGCATATATCGCTATGATCTTTACGATCAATCCGCCGGAAGAACAGAACTTTGAAACGCTGATTGAAATGATCAATTCTTCGGAATGTCGTGAGGATGATGAAACATTTCAAAATGCGATCGACCGACTGTTTGCATTTATTGAATGCTGGATCAACGATGATTTTCCCAATGATGTGGAAATTAGCAATGAATTTCAGGAAATGAAAGCAAATCAGCCGAATGAGGAACAAAAACGACTGGGTGCATTCGCCTGCAAGCAATATCACGCTTACAAACTTGCCGCAGGAAAAACTGCAAAGTCGATCCTCATTTCCTGTTCTACACGCTTAGCTCCCTTTGCCATTGATGAAGTCTTAGAAATCACAAGCTATGACGAACTTGGTTTGGACAAGCTGGGCGATGAACTGTCTGCACTCTTTGTTATCATCTCGGATACCGATGCAACATTCAATTTTCTGGTTGCGATCATGTACTCGCAGTTGTTCAATCTTTTATGCACAAAAGCGGACAATTCAGAGGGTGGCAAGCTGAACTACCATGTTCGCTGCTTGCTCGATGAATTTGCGAATATCGGCGAAATACCGCAGTTTGAAAAGCTGATTGCCACGATCCGAAGCCGTGAGATCTCTGCGAGCATCATCTTGCAGGCAAAATCTCAGCTAAAGGCAATTTACAAAGACAATGCGGATACCATTGAGGGCAACTGCGATACCACCCTGTTTCTTGGAGGCAAGGAGAAATCCACTCTCAAGGAAATCTCGGAATCGCTTGGAAAAGAAACGATAGACAGTTTTAACACCTCCAACACGAGAGGTCAGTCTGAAAGCTATGGGCTGAATTATCAGAAACTTGGCAAGGAATTAAAGTCGCAGGACGAATTAGCCGTCATGGACGGCGGCAAATGTATCTTACAGCTGAGAGGTGTTCGTCCGTTCTTCTCAGATAAGTTTGATATTACAAAACATAAGCACTATCACCTTTTGCTGGACGATAATCCGAAAGCGAAATTTGACATTGCAGCCTTTGTCAGGAAACGGGAAAAACGTTATCTGACACTGAAAAGCACCACAAAGGTAGATGTGTACAAAACGGACGAAAACGAAGATCTTGCCTGAAAGCAGCGAATACCGAAGAAAACCAACATCATCGACAGAGCTTTTTGATTCCTGTTTTCAGCAACAGATAAATGCTTATACAGAATGGAGAAATTACAATGGAAAATGTAAATGTCATGACGGCAGTTTCTGATACTGCGGTCGAAAACACAAAGTCAAAGCACAAGTGGCTCGCCAAAGGAAGTCGCTTCGCAAAGAAAGCAATTCTCACTGCAACAGTAATGTCCTCTATGGCGGCGATGTGTACCACGCAGGCTTTTGCCGCTACCGGTGAAGTGGATACTTCTTCTTTCATCAGTACGGCTTGCACTGTACTGAAATCTGTAATCTGCCTGATCGGTGCAGGTGTCGGTGTCTGGGGCGTTGTCAACCTCCTTGAAGGTTACGGCAATGACAACCCAGGTGCGAAATCGCAGGGCATGAAGCAGCTGATGGCTGGTCTTGGACTGATTCTCCTTGCAATCGTCCTCGTTCCGGTTCTTCAGAGCATGATGACAGGTGCCGTTTAATCTGACTGAATTTTTTAACGGCTGCGTGGCGGGTGGTGTGTGGGCAGCCGGCATAAGGAAAGGACGGTGAGAGAATGGGCGTCATAAGTGATGCGATCGACAGCTTGCAGGAATGGTGTGAGAATCTGTTCAAGGACGGTATCAAATCGCAGTTTGACAGTATATCCGACCTGATGACGGAAACCTTTCACAAAACTACAGAAGACGGCGGTCTGATTTCCACATTTCTGACAGGACATCCTGCAAGTTTTTCCGGTTCTGCAAGCGGTGGAACAACCATATGGTCAACGATTGAAACACTTTGCAATAACGTGGTAGTCCCCATCGGCGGTTTCATTCTTGTCATCATATTGCTCAATGATCTGATACAAACCGTAATTCGTGGAAATAACTTCAAGGATTTTGATGATTCCATCTTTATCAAATGGATTATCAAAGCCTTATGCGGTGTCATTTTGGTATCGAACGTATTTTACATCGCATCTGCCCTGTTTTCGTTTGGAACAGACGCTTGTGCCAACGGTATTACAACGCTGTTCGGTACAGGAGATTTCCTGTCAACCGACTTGGCACTCAAGAAATCGGCTCTGAACAGTCTGGGACTTGGTGAACTGATAACCGTCTGGTTTATCTCGCTGATTGTTCACTTGGGTGTAATGATTATGATGGTTGCCATTGTAATTGTGCTTGCTTCCCGTATCATTGAGGTCTTTATGTACTTAGGCGTTGCACCGATTCCCATGGCAGCCATGCTGGATAGCGGTGAATGGTCGGGAATCGGAAAGAACTGGATCAAACAGCTTCTGGCATTATCCTTTCAGGGATTCTTTATCATCATTGCACTTGGTATCTTCAAGACGCTGTTTTCCAATGCCATTGCATCGCTGAACAGCAGTACAGACGGCATTATTCTGCAAATGGCAATGCTTCTGGGATATACGGTTGCACTGATCTTTACGATACTCCGTACAGGTGCTGTTTCAAAATCTATTTTCAATGCACATTGATTTTCGGGAGGTTATGAATGGCACATTATGTACAAATACCAAAAGACCTAAATGACATCAAGCAGAAGTTCATGTTCGGACTAACCAAAAGACAGGTGGTTTCGTTTGGAATCGGCGGTGTACTGGGGATCCCGCTGTTCTTTCTGACACGCAGTACCCTTGGCGTTTCAGGAGCAATCTTTGCCATGGGTGCAGTGGCAGCACCTGCCCTCATCTGCGGATTGTATAAGAAAAACGGGATTTTTTTCGAGCAGACCATCAAAAATATGTTCCGCTATTTCAAAAGACCGAGAAAGCGAACTTACAGAACGGTCAATCTATACGAATGTATCGAAAGACAAATAGAATATACCAAGCTGAAAAAGCTTTTGGACAAGATAGAAAGGAGCAAGTAGGCTTGAAAAACAAGAAGAAAACAGATCTCAGATCAGGTGCGAAAGCTGCCGCTGAAAAGCCGATTTCTAACATTGACAAAAATGATAAGGCAGTCATTCTGGCACGAATGCACGAGATCAAGAAATATAAGGACGATATTTCGTCCACACAGAATACGATCGGCTATACGCAGATGTTCAAGGACGGCGTATGCCAGATCGATGACCATAGATTTTCAAAGACCATTCAGTTCTTTGATACCAATTATCAGCTTGCTGAATTTGAGGAACAAAACGGCATTTTCTCAAAGTACTGCGATCTGATCAATTACTTTGACAATACCGTCACATTTCAGCTTACATTTGAAAATCAGAACAGAAGTCAGGACGGACTGGTCAAGCAAATTCAGATTCCTGCACAGGAGGACGATTTCAACGAGATTCGTGCAGAATACTCCGAAATGCTGACATCAAAGCTGTTGTCGGGCAAAAATGGACAGTCATGCAGAAAGTTTTTGACTTTCACCATTGAGGCAAGTTCCTATAAACAGGCAAAGCCAAAACTTCTGAATATCCAGACAGAAATCATCAAGATGTTCAAGGGCTTCAATGTGGAAGCCAAGGCACTCAGCGGAAAAGAAAGACTGGAAACACTCTATTACAGCCTGAACCCATTTCAGAGTGCCCCTTTTGTCTTTGACTGGAACGAAATGCTGAAAGCAGGCTGGAATACGAAAGACTTCATTGCTCCGTCCAGTATGAAATTCAATAAGGCAAACTTTGAGATTGGTGCTTCTTTCGGTGCGATCAATGGAATGAACATTCTTGCAGGAGAACTGCCGGATACGATTCTTTCCGATTTTCTCGAATTACAGCACCTTTTCTGTGTCAATCTGCACGTTACACCGCTGGATCAGATCACGGCACTTAAATTTGTCAAGACAAAGCTGACTGCTGTGGAGTCTATGAAAATTGACGAACAGAAAAAAGCTTCCAAAGCAGGCTACGATCCGGATATTCTTCCTCCAGCAATCAAAATGTACATTACGGATCTGGAAAAGCTGCTGGATGACCTCAACAGCAAAAATGAACGCTTGTTTCATATCTCCATTACGATACGAAACTATGCAAGAAATAAGAAAGACTTAGGCTTGCAGCTGGAATTGTTAAAGCGTATCTGTCAGAAGAATAACTGTACCCTGATGCCTTGTGACTACTTGCAGGAGGATTACTTATCCTCCAGTTTACCGCTTGGTGTAAACAAGATTCAAGTTTCAAGAGAAATGCACACATCGGGAATTGCAATATTTGTTCCGTTCACCACACAGGAACTCTTTCAGATTGGCGGTACATACTACGGTCTGAACACCGTTTCCGGCAACATGATTATGGCAAACAGAAGCAGACTTAAAAATCCGAACGGGCTGATTTTAGGCACACCGGGTTCCGGTAAGTCATTCAGCGTAAAAAGAGAGATCTTAGACAGCTTTCTGAAAACAACTGATGACATTATCATCTGCGACCCTGAAGGCGAATATTTCCCGTTGGTACAGCATCTGCATGGACAGCTGATCCGAATTGCAAGCAGCTCAGAACAGTATATCAACCCGATGGACATTAACTTTGAAAACAACATGGATGAGAACCCGATCTCCACAAAGTCGGATTTTATCATTTCTCTTTGTGAGATCATTGTGGGCGGCAAGTATGGACTGACTGCGGAGGAACGCTCTGTCATTGACCGATGCGTTCGTGCCATCTATATGGATTTTTTCAGAAACCAACCTTCCAGAGAAAAAATGCCGATTCTGTCCGATCTGCACAATGCTCTTGTCAAAGAGGGAGAAATCGCACTTCGTGTAGCAAACTCTCTTGAAATGTATGTCAACGGCTCGCAGAATCTGTTCAATCACAGAACGAATATTGACTTGAAGAATCGTATCATCTGCTTTGACATTAAGGAACTGGGCAATCAGCTGAAAAAGGTTGGTATGCTGATCGTTCAGGATAATGTGTGGAACAGAGTGACACTGAACCGTGCAGAACGAAAAGTTACCCGCTACTACATCGATGAATTTCATCTTCTCTTAAAGGAAGAACAGACGGCGAAATATTCTGCCGAGATCTGGAAGCGATTCCGTAAATGGGGCGGTGTTCCGACCGGCATTACGCAAAATGTCAAGGACTTGCTGTCCAGTGCCGAGGTGGAAAACATCTTTGACAACTCGGACTTTGTATATATGCTGAATCAGGCTGCCGGCGACCGTGATATTCTCGCTGAAAAGCTCCACATCAGTCCGCAGCAAATGGAGTTTGTCACCAACAGCGGACCCGGTGAGGGTCTGATTCGCTACGATAAGATCATTTTGCCGTTTACGGATAATTTCCCGACCGATACCGTGATGTACAGCCTGCTTACCACAAAACCGTTGGAACAGCAGCTGAAATAGTCAGGAGCGAAACGCTATGGCAAATCTAAAAAGGACACATTATCAGCTTGCAAAAGCGGAAAAGAAACTCAGAAAGTACAGCAGATCACAAAAACAGTTTCAGATTCAGTTTGTCCGCAAGCAGCGTAAAAACGGAAAATTCAAAACAACTGCCCGTATCCGACGTGGAGAAAAAAGCAGCCGATATACCGGACATGGTCTGATTCACAAAGCAGTGAATCTCAAAACGAGGTTTACAGGCGATAAACCGTCCATCACAAAATCTCTTGATAGTTTAAAGCCAAAAACATTCCGTGGAAAAGTCCTGAAACGCTCGGCACAGTTGGTCAATCGAACTGCTCATATGGCACTGCATACTGCTGAGGGTTCGGCACTTGGTGCGGAAACGATTGCTTTGAAAACCGGCAATGCAGTTCAGCGTGATGTTCGATACAAGCTGAAACAAAAGTATCGGCAGGAAGCAGTTGACGATATGCATCGTGGCACGATTGCGACACTGGTTATCGTCAAAGATGCTGTGACAGGAACTCGCAGGCATTTCAAGCAGAAAAAGCAGTTCAGACTGGAAAAGACACGTTACCGCCTGCAAAAAGCAGAGTACAAGCTTTTCAAGGGCGAACAGTATCAGCCGAAGCTGGCGAAGTCACGCAAGGAACTGAAAGAGAAAAAGCGGATATTCGGAGAACGTAAGAAATCATTCAAACGTTTCAAGAAAAAACAATTATCTGATCCGTTCAGCAAAAATATTGCCGTACTGCGATTCCAAAGGCGAAAAAAGCAGTTCCAGATCGAATCCAAAACAATCAGAACTGCATCTCAGAAACTGAAAAAGGAAAAGCAGTTTCAGGCAAAGACACTCAAAAAGCAGCGGCGAATTGCTGATTTAAGCCGTCCTGCACCGCTTGTCTTAAAGCCTGCCAATTACACGGGCAAACGGCTTGCAGCAAGCGGCTGGCAGAAAGCGGTTCATGCCGATGAGAACAATGATTTTCTCTCTGCGGTGGAATCTGTGAAACGCCACGGTGTAGATCAAGCAGTAGAAAAAATAAAGCCGCATCACCGGAAAGAACGGAATCAGAAAAAGAAAGAGAAACTGGAACAGAAGAAATCAGATCAGCATCGGAGACTGCAAAAGCGTGAGGACAAGCTGAAAAGCAAGGGTGAACAGGTAAAACGCAGAAAAAAGCCGAAAAAGCAGACCAAGAATTCTTTTGGGGACAGGCTTAAAAATGCACTCAGACAGGCTTTTCAATTTCTTAAGAACATCTACAACAAGGAAGCAAGAGCCGTTCTGCTTGCCTGCCTTGTCCCAATTCTCATTATTGCCTTAGTGCTGGCATTCATTCTCATGATTTTTTCAGGAATTCTGGGAAGTTCCGGTTTTGTCCTTGGTACATACGCTTCACAGGATTATGACTTGTCGGAAGCGGAAAAGTATTACACAAAACTTGCCTACGACATGAATGAGAAGATTCTGAAAGTCAGCAGTGATACAGACTGGAAAAACGGTCTTGCCACTTTCGGAGCAAACAAGCGTAATCTGAAAGACGATCCCGACAATTGGTACTGGGGACGTTCTTCCGTTTATGACTGGGATCCGGTCTATGATTTTGACGTGTACAAGCTGTGGTCGTTCCTGTGTGCCTATTACTATGACTTTGATACAGACAGCAACGGCGACATCAAGTATTGGAGCTATGGCGGTGACACAGAGAATCTACTGACAGAAATATTCAATGCAGAATATGCGTTTGTTTATTGGTACGATAACCGTTCCCGTTGGGAGGAACTTTCCGATTACAACTACTGGGGCGGCGGAAGTGCGGGAACCGGTACGTATTACAGAGCGGAAAAAGATGCCTTTGTCTACAGCGGCAGACCATACAAATATCGTTTCAAACCCATCGCCTATACATCTGAACTCAGTCAGTATTTTGACAGCGAGGGTTACGTCTGCATCAATGCGGACTACCGGGTGCTGAATCCGAACGATGACTATGCTTTGACAGGGTTCATGATTATGGATCACCGCTATTATTCCGGTACAAGTGCCCCGTTTTACTACATCGACAATGATACGCAGACATTTTTCTTCATGAAGGGAGATACCCGATACGATCGTTCTTTCTGGGGCTGGAATGGGAATGATGCTTGGTTTTTGGTTTCGCCCACCGATACGCACATCTGGAATGATACCATAAACGATGCCTGTATGTACGGCTATTATGAAAAGTATTACTGGAAAACGGAATGTAACCTCTACTACAACGTCAAACAAAAGAAAACCTTTGATCAGGTAATCGAAGATAAGCTGAAAAGTCAATCCCACAAGGAAGAACGGCTGGAATACTACAAGCTTCTTGCAGGTCAGGAAAGCGGTTCGGAAACACTTTACGGCAATCATCAGACCCTCCGTAATATGCTGCCCGGCGATACCATTCGGAATTATTCGGTCAAACAGGCGTTTGGCTATGATATGTGGGAATGGAACCGGACAAATAATGGTCTGTATCAGGGCATCAAGTATTACTGCAATACAGGTACAAGGCTCTATGCACCATTTGACTGCAAGATCAAGAACGTGGACACGGCGAATCATAAGATCACCCTGCGAAAAGATGATGTGCAGTATTGGTATGACGGTTCCGGCGGAACAAAACGAGATACAGAAGTAACGATCGCCAATGCTGTTCTTCTGAATGGTTATTCAGAGGGCGATACGATTCATGAGGGCGAAATGTTTGCACAAACAACCAATACGAATGTCAATTTCCATATTGAGATTGACACAGACGGTTATGGCTGGGACTACGTTGACCCAAGACTGGTACTCTACTAAGGAGCATGAAAATGACAAGAAAAGAAACCGCTTTGGATGCTCTCAACAAGAAAATTCCGAAGCTTGAAGAAAAGATCAATCAGGACAAGCAGCTTCTTGAGGAACTGAAAGCCAAGCGAGAAATGCTTGAAGTGGAAGCACTCAAAAAGTTTTTGCATGACAACGGCATGACCACGGAGGAGATTATTACGAAGCTGACAGCTGCTTCTTCCGTGGTGCATGAACAAAAGATAGGAATGGAGGACAGAAAAAATGTGGAACTCTAAAAAATCGGTCGCAGCAGTATTTTATGCAATGGCTCTGACTCTGGCAAGTGTAGGAAATGCCATTCCTGCATTTGCAGAAGAAGCAGATACCACAACATCTGCCATTACGGCGGCGGACAATCCTGCAGCAGATATGGAACTCGGTGAGGAAGATATGCAGAAGCTGGTGGACGAGATCCAGCGTAACAAGACGGAAATGGAAAACAGCGGTGACGCAACGGACAGCACCGTGCATGACTACTATGCCGACGACCACTACGATACAGACGGCAATGCAACACTCATCAAACAGGAGAAGATCATCTACGACAGTGAGGAGATGCAGTTTATTGCTGTTACCACCAAAGACGGCGATGTGTTCTATATCCTCATCAACTATTCTGCGGAGGGCGATGAGGACAATGTGTTCTTCCTGAACAAGGTCGATGATTTCGACCTCTATTCTCTGCTCTATGCAGGCAATGAGGGAGAAGAAGAAAAAGAACCTGCGGAACAGGCAAAGAAGTATGCCGATGCAGCCAATGGCGGCGGTGTTACAGCTGCGGTTTCTGACAGTGCGGAAGAAGCTACCGGCGAAACAGAGCGTGCAGAAGAAAAAGCCACCACCAAACAGCCGTCATCTATGAACAGCAATGCACTCATTCTTGTTGGAGTCGGTGTACTGGCTGTGATCGGCGGTGCTGTTCTTGTGCTGAAAAAGGGCAAATTTGGCAAGAAGAAAAATACCGGTGCTGAGGACTTTGAGGAAGATTATGACGATGACTACGGCAGTGTGACAGATGAGGACGATGAAGCATGAGGGTACTGAGCCTTTTTGACGGAATCTCCTGCGGAATGGTGGCACTCAAACGCATAGGGATTTCTGTAGAAGCCTATGATGCTTTTGAAATTGACAAATATGCCATAACGGTTTCAAGCAGAAATTATCCTGAAATCGTTCATCACGGAAATGTGTTTGACGGTAATTTCAGAAAATTCAAGGGATATGATCTGCTGCTTGGCGGTTCTCCTTGTACATACTGGTCTATCGCAAAACAAGGCAGAGAAACTTCCTGTGACGGCGAAGGGTTCAAACTTTTCAACGAATATGTGAGAGCATTGCAGGAATCAGAGTGCCGGTATTTTCTCTATGAGAATAACCACTCCATTCACCGGAATATCAAAGATGAGATTTCCAGAACACTTGGTGTTGAGCCAATCGTCATCAATTCTTCCTTGGTGTCAGGACAGCACCGAAAGCGTTGTTACTGGACGAATATTCCCCATGTTACACAGCCTGTGGACAAAGGCATTCTGCTACAGGATGTACTGGAAAACGGCATTTCTTGGCAGAATAAAAGCTACTGTGTCACAGCCAGCTATCAGGGTGCTGCTTTTCATAACACTTTGGAACGAAAGCAGCGTACTATGGTGGCTGTTCCTGTGGAAACGGTAAACGGCAAATCCCATACCATTCCTGCAACTTACTACAAGGCTGGGACAAACCTTTTTCCGGTTTACAAAGCAGAAAAAAGCCGTCAGAAGATCGCTGTTCCCATTCGCATTGGTCAGATTGGCAACGGCGGACAAGGACAGCGGATTTATTCTGTTTGCGGCAAATCGGTCACAATGACGGCAAACGGCGGCGGAATGGGTGCGAAAACCGGACTTTACAAGATAGACCTGCCGGACGGTGATTATTTGATCCGTAAATTGACACCTGTGGAAGCAGAACGTTTACAGACGTTGCCCGACAACTACACTGCAGGAATCAGCAATACACAGCGGTATAAGTGTATCGGCAATGGCTGGACAGTAGACGTGATTGCACATATCTTGGGAGGATTGAAAAATGTCTAAGGCGTTTGAAGCTTCTCTGGATACCCAAAATTTTGCCATTATTGACGGCTACGCCAAGGCAGTCAGCGTTCTCTCCCGTTCCCACACACCGCTTTGCAGTATCAGCGGCGGCAGTGACAGCGATATTGTTCTTGACGTGATACAGAATGTCGATGAAAAAAAGAAAGTCCGCTACTTCTGGATTGATACCGGACTGGAATACCGTGCCACCAAGGAACACCTCGACGATCTGGAAAGGAAGTATGGTATCGAAATCGAACGTATCAAGGCTTGCAAGCCAATTCCAGTCTGTTGTAAGGAATACGGTCAGCCCTTTCTTTCCAAATACGTCAGCGAACAGATCATGCGGTTACAGCAGCATGGATTTCAATGGGAGGACAAACCCTTGCCGAAATTGTTGGAGCAATATCCGAACTGCAAGATTGCCCTGCAATGGTGGTGTAATGCCTATTACTCACCGGAAAACGGTGTTGTAAAAATGAGCCGCTTCTCTATTGGCAGAAACAAGTGGCTGAAAGAGTTTATGATGGCAAATCCGCCGGATTTCAAAATCTCTAACAAATGCTGTGAGTATGCCAAGAAAAAGCCTGCAAAGCTTCTGATTCAAAAATACAATGCAGACCTTGAAATTATCGGTGTGCGAAAAGCAGAGGGCGGAATTCGTTCTGCCAGCTACAAAACGTGCTTTTCCGAAAGCAAATCCAAAGGCTGTAATTCCTATCGTCCTGTATTCTGGTACACGGACAGCGATAAAAAAGCATATGAGGAGTTCTATGGGATACGTCACTCCCGATGTTATACCGAATATGGACTGAAACGTACGGGCTGTGTCGGCTGTCCGTACAATCCCAGAGTGACAGAAGAACTGGAGATCATCCGAAAACATGAACCAAAGCTGTACACTGCAGCACAGAATATTTTCGGAGATTCTTATGCACACACCCGCAAATACCGAGCGTTTCAGAAAATGATGAAAAAGAAAGCAAAGGAGAATATGAATGCTTAAATTCCTATTAGGTCTTATTATCGGTGGAGGCATCGGCGTTTTCACAATGGCAGTGATTCAGATCAACAGAGGTGAACGAAATGCCGATTAGTACGATGTTATCCGGCAAACTGATCTCTATCGGCACAAGTTTCTTTGTGGTGCTGGGAAGCGGTCATTATGATCTGAATCAGAATGTGCAGAAACAGGATATTGCCGTTCCTGCAACAACACAGATTACATCTGCAATGCCGGTGGATTCCGTTCCAAGGTCAACTACCACAAGCACGAAACCGGCAGCATCAACAACGTTAGCCTATGCGGAAAACGAACAGACAGACGCTGTTACACTGACGGCAGCGACCATTTCCGTATCCTGCATTAAGCTGGAATGGAACGGCGATGCGGATACGGAATACACAGTTACCGCAATCCAAAATGTGAATGATGACTATGTAGACAACATCTATTTTGAATTCAAATCCAATACCCTTTGCTATGTGACGGGACTTCGTGAAAATTCGGAATACACATTTGAGCTTTCTGATGAGAATGGAGAAATTCTTGCATCTGCGGTGCAGAAAACCGAAGCGGTAGAAGTGATTGAGGAATTTGACTACATAGATGACTGGACAAATTGTTTCGCCTATGAAAAAGCAAGCGGTCTGACCAGAGATCCGTCCTATTCGGCAATTCAGGGTGCTGTCCCTGATCCGGTTACCAACACAGGCATCATGCGTGATGAATATGGCGATTACTGCTGTGCCATGGGAACTTTCTTCGGCTACTGCGGTGATCGATTCCTCATCACGCTGGAAAACGGGACACAGTTTACCGTAAAGATCTGTGACAGCAAAGGCGACCGTTGGTATCACCCGTTCGGCGGTGACGGCAAGTGTATCGTGGAGTTTATCCATGCCGATGAATATTTGCCGGACTGTGTTTCTTTCACAGGAAACTACGGCTCATACAACTGGTATGGTTTGGATTTTGACAACATTCAGAGTATCAAAAAGATCAATTACGGTACTCCAATTAAATATTGAAAGGGTGGATTTACATGAACAGGATTTACAAAATAATCGGTGCAGTTGCAGCGGCAGGAGTCGCCGTAATTGCAGGAACAATTTTTTACCGCAAGGGTTATGGAAAGGGATACAACAAGGCACTTCGTGACAGCGATGATATGGGAGATGATTTCGTATGAGTATTCTGGTAATCGGTGAAAAGCCTTCGGTCAGCCGAGAACTCGCAAAGGTTCTCGGTGCAAACACCAAGAAAAACGGCTGCTTAGAGGGCAATGGCTATGTTGTCAGCTGGTGTTTTGGTCATCTGGTCGGATTGCAGTTTCCAGATGAGTATTCTGAAAATTGGGCGGCAAAATGGAGTTTTGCACAGCTCCCCATGATTCCGGAAGAATGGAAATTTAAGATTTCTGAAAGTTCCAAGGATCAGTTCAAAGTGTTGAAGCAGCTTATGAATGACAGAAACATCACGGAAATTATCTGTGCCACCGATGCCGACCGTGAGGGCGAATGTATTTTCCGATATGTATACAATCTTGTAAAGTGTCAAAAGCCGGTGAAAAGACTTTGGATCTCCTCATTGGAAGAATCGGCAATCAGGGACGGTTTCCATAAGCTGAAACGCAGTTCTGCGTATGACAATCTCTATCAGGCAGGCTTCTGCCGTGCAAAGGCGGACTGGCTGGTCGGCATGAATGGTTCGAGGCTATTTTCAGTGCGATACAACGCCCACCTGAATATAGGCAGAGTGCAGACACCGACACTTGCCATGATCGTGAAACGTGATGCGGATATCGCAAACTTCGTCAAGCAAAAGTATTTCACGGTAGATCTGGATATGGGTTTCAAGGCAGTCGGTACAAGGATTGACGATGAAAATACAGCTGATAGACTGGTTTCTTCCTGCAACGGCAAAACCGCAACGGTAACAGATGTGAAAAAAGAGGTCAAAAGTGTATCTGCTCCGAAGCTTTTTGATCTGACTTCCTTACAGCGTGAAGCAAACAAAAAGTTCGGTTACACGGCACAGCAGACCCTCGACTATATGCAGTCCCTCTATGAGAAAAAGCTGGTCACCTACCCCCGTACCGATTCTCAGTACTTATCCGATGATATGGAACAGACTGCCTATGCTCTCATTCCGGCAATCAGCGAACATTTTGGATTTGGAAGTGTTGCAGAACCGAATCTCAGGGCAGTCATCAATAATCGCAAGGTCACAGGACATCATGCGATTATTCCAACGGAAAGCGGTGTGAAATGTGATATATCGGCACTGGCTGTGGGAGAACAGAATATTCTGAAACTGGTTGCACTTCGTCTGCTTTGTGCTTCAGCTTCTGCATATCAGTATGGTGCTGTAAAAGTAATACTTAGCTGTGAAAATACGGATTTTACTGCATCAGGCAAAACTGTCTTGGAATCCGGTTGGAAAGCATTAGACGGCAAAATCGGAGAAGCAGAGAAATCGGACGAAAAGAATCTGCCTGATTTGGAAAAGGGCATGACTTTTACGGCAAAGGCAGTAAAATCAGAGCACTTTACATCTCCGCCAAAATCATTTACCGAAGATACGCTTCTCTCTGCCATGGAACGCGCAGGTGCAGAAGATTTTGACGAAAATGCGGAGAAAAAAGGACTTGGCACACCTGCAACAAGAGCCAATACCATTGAAAATCTTGTCAAGCACGGATATATTCAGCGTGACGGCAAAAAAATCATTTCTACTGACAAGGGCAGAAATCTGATCCGTGTCATGCCCGATGAGGTCAAATCCGCACAACTGACTGCCGACTGGGAAAATAAGCTGCTTGAAGTGGAACACGGCAGTCTTTCTGCGGACAGCTTCATGAATGAAATCAATCGATTTGTGACGGAGCTTGTAAGTAAATACGGTTCTGTTGATGATTCCGTGTCTTTTGGTGAAAATCAGCCGAGTATCGGGAATTGTCCAAAGTGCAGCAAGCCGGTTATCAAGGGCAAGTATGGCTGGTACTGTTCCGCACGATGCGGAATGAATCTTACCAAAGTGTATGGCGTGGAACTTTCTGAGGGACAGTTGAAGTTCCTGCTTTCCGGTAAAGAAACGTCATATATCAAAAATGGCAGAAAAACCATTGTTGTGCCAAAGGTTGCAGAAAATGTGTTCAACGACAAGACGTATTACAACTGGGCGACCAGAAAGGAGTAGTCATGAACATAGAAACTCTAAGAAAAGCGGCAGATGTTCTCGGCGTTCTCACTGACAGCCTGCGTTCATTTCCGGAAGAAATACAAGCTGAAATATGCAATGCCATGAAAAGCTATGAAGCAAGTGACGAACTTTCGGCACACAAGCAGTATGAAAAAATCGAAAAGCTGTGGCGAAAAGGAACACTCATTCTCGGTATGCACGAAATTGCGGAAAATACAGGCATGGAGATCAGCAGTTTGATGCAGCTTTCTGAAAATGAAAAACTAAATCTCATGTATGAATATGCGATCGGTACGGATAAGAACGAACTTGCCAGAATGGTTAATGAGCGATGAAGCCGTATACAGAGGAAATGCTCCTCTTTTTGTCTGAACCGGACGGTAAGTACTATGCACGGCTGCTGCTTCCTGAAATTGCTGCGGTTTTGGGCGTAACAGTCACACAATTGGAAAATAAGCCGATTGACATTCAGATCATGCTTGCACAAACCTATATCAACTATTGGCACAGCGATAATTGCAGCATAAAGAAAGCACTGGAAGAGGATTTGTATGTAGATGGCAAAGAACCTGAAACAGAGAATCAGGAAAATATAAAGCAGAAAAATCGTGAAATGGAGCGAACAAGATGAATCATGTAAATATATTTCTTTGAGGGGTGACATAAATGCCGATACAAGAGAACGAAGTTACAAAACAGCCGGAGATTGAAGCAGATGCACACAAGAGTGAAACGCTGCTGCCGATTTTTCATATGGCTTACAGCAGCCATATGGACACGCTGGATCATCTTCAGGAACAGAAAGCTGAAACACAGGATCAGATCAGCAAGAGTGAAAACAGAATTGCGATGCTCGAAGAAAAAGCTGCAAGACTTGAAGCGACGAATGCTATGCTGCAGGACTTAATGGACAACGGTAAACTTCCCGGTGCTGTATCTGCGATCATCAGAGCAAATGAAACAAAAATCAATGCAATTCATGAAAACCGTATTCCGAAGATTGAAAACAGCATCAGAAAAGCAGAGAACAAAATTTCCAAACTGGATGACCGTATCGCTGTTGTCAGGCTGAAAGCCGAAAAACTCAGAAGTTTCAGTAACGTCATTCAGTCGTTCATGATACCAAATCCGCAGAAACGCAGAGAACTGTTCAAGGAATCCATGGAAAATTTGCGGAACAGCAGCAAAGGTCTGCTGCGTATCAGCATGGATACAGAAAAGAGCAATCTTTCCAAACTGTTTGAACAGTATGAAAAAAGCGATTCCATGGCAGAAAAATTCAAGCTTGGTCAAAAAATTGAAGCGGTAAAATCAAGTATCTCTGCTATGGAAGCGAAAATCCATAAGCTTGAAAATGCTCCTAAAATGGAAAATGCAAACGATCATATTGTTGACAAAGCCATTGCACAAACAGAAGCTGAAATTGAAAATACGGACTTTTTGTCAAATGGCGATTTGTCTGATTTTGACAAACCGATTGAAACCGTGATGCTTGATTCTGCTGAATATCTTCGCAATGCTGAAATGTCTATGGAAGATGATATGAACATGATTGATGGAATCATCAACAATGGCAAAAAGGAAGAACGTTCCGATGTGCCGTTATTTCTGGAAGAAATTGATTTTAGCACTTGTGATGATGCCACACTGCAATCCTTCCGAGAATCGGCAAAGGCTAATATGGATTGTGCAAAGGAAATCTCACAGGCACTTTCCCAGAATTATGATTACGAGCGATATACTCTGAATTCTGAACAGGCACTAAGTGACGTGCGTGAGAAATTTTCTGATGACCGTATCGCCTTTGTTCTTGCCTGTGCGTTGAACGGTACCAGTGACGGCAGAATCGCAAAAGAAGTCAAGGACTTTGTAAGAGATACGCTTCAGAATGTGCCGGAACTCTATACGAAAAGAAGTCTGTCCCTCAGTTCCCATGCGGGACTGGTAAATCTGTTTGCGAAAGCTGTCATGAAATCACAGCCGGAAAAACAGATGGAAAAACCTACACCGGAAAAGAAAGAACCACAGAGATCCCGTTCGGGAATACGAAAAATCAATCCCAACTATTACAGGCAGATTCCACCGGAGGACAGAGTGATTACTAACGAACCGGCGAAGGTGGGTGCAATCATAATGACAGAGTTGGAAAAGCAGAAGATTCCTTTTTCGGCGGTGGAAACGGAGAAAGGTGTTACCATTACCGTTTCCAAGAAAAATGAGGGTGCTTTCCACGCTGCAGAGGAAAAAGCGAAGGATACACACGTTCGTCTTGTAAATCCCGAAGTGTTCCGACAGATTCCAAGAGAGGACAGAGCAATCCATCCAATGTCGGAAAAAGATGCACAGGAAACCATGCAAAAGCTTGAAAAGGACGGCATTCCCTACTCTGCAAGATTAGATGGTGACAAATCTGCTGTAACCGTAAGAAAATCAGAAGCACCGGCTTATTTCAGCCGAAAAAAGATGAAAAAGCTTGCACAGGAAGTGAAGGCAGAAAGTCCGAAACAAGGGGAATCTAAAAGCAAAGGGCAGGAACTCTGATGCGAGTCACACCGGAACAGATCGAACGCGCCAATCTTGTCAATCTCCCTGATTTCCTGAGAAGTCAGGGATTCTCCTTAAAACAGGTTGGCAGAGAGTATATTCTGCAAGAACATGACAGTCTGCATATCAAAAATAACGAAGCCGGTGAAGTTGGAAAGTGGTTTCGCTTCTCGGAAAACAGGGGCGGCAGCAACATTCAGTTTGTGCAGGAATTTATGGGACTGGACTTTGTTTCTGCGGTGGAGTTACTCAGCAATGAAAAGGCAATTCCGTTTCACTCCCATATTGCATCAAAAGCTGAACCGCCCAAAAATCGTGAGATCACACTGCACGAGAGCAAAGATTTATCCAGAACCATGCACTATCTGCATGAGGCTCGTGGATTAACTATCGCATCTCTTGAGAAATTGACTGCTGAGGGAAGATTATCACAGGAAGAAAAAACAGGCAATGCAGTATTCAAAATCTTCGACGAGAATGGCTTACTGGTCGGTGCGGAAAAGGTCGGTACATCAAGTATGCGTTTCAAATCGTTTGATAAAGGTGCAGCAGACGGTTATGGCTTTGAAATAGTCAGCGGCAAACCTGCCAATACCTATTTTTTTGAGAGTGCGATCGATGCGGTTTCATTTGCTGATCTATACCCCGAACACAGGGATTACAGGTTGGTTTCCATGGCAGGTGTAAAGCCCTCTGTTGTCACGGAAACGATGAAACGATATGCAATATCACCTGAAAATATCTATCTCTGCACCGATAACGATAAGGCAGGAAACGAGTTTGCTGAAAAACTGATTGCTCGGTATCCTGCCATGAAAAGAGTAACACCAAATGGAGCAAAAGATTGGAATGACATATTACAAGGGAGAATAAACAAAATGAAGCGATACGGTAATCCTTATTGGCAGGAAGCAACGGATAACAGAGATAAAACCGTTGCTGTCATGCGTGAAGATACATTTCAGCAGATACAGCAGGCACTTGATAAATCGGGGCTGAATTACTGTGCATACAGCGATGGCAGCAACACGATGATTGCGGTAAACAGTTCTGAAATTGGCCATTTCAAGAATGTTACAGGTCTTGATGAATCCCTTTGCAGATTACAGAAGTCGGGCAAAGAACATATTCCGCAGGATAAAAATATTATCGGCAATACAGACTACAAATATATTCCTCAGAAATCCTATATCAGCGAGGACAGAGAAACCATTCTCAAAATGGCAGAACTGGCAAATAAAGTGAACATTTCGTTTTCAGCAAGAATCTATCCCAGCGGCAAAGGGGTAATGACTGTATCTCAGGCTGATATTTCTCAGATAAGTGCGATTCAGGATGCTGTAAAGGTTATGAGAAAACCAATGATTCAGAATAGCCGACAGGCTTCACAAGAAATCATCGGTAACAGACCATACAGAGAAATCCGAAACCGACAGTTTATGATTTCGCCCTTAACACCTGACAAGTATCATAAGATTGAACCGAAGCTTTACGAGCGTGGTGCAGAATTTTCAGGACTAATTCGTGACGGCAAGGTTATGTTTACCACAGAAAAAGAGAATGCACCGCATTTTCAGGCAATTCTCCGTCAAACGATCTGTGAAAATCAGATTCTTGAAAACTTGCAGAATATGGGGCTTGATAATCAGCAGATACAGGCTCTTTCTTCCTCTATTGAAATTGCAGCACGGAACAACATGGCAAATGTCATTGAAAACTATGTTTCTAAGGATTATGACATTACACAACTTGGTACAATGAATGATCTGCTGATTGGCTATCTCGACCAGAGCGATACCAGTCAATTTCTTGATAACGGCAGACAACTTGATTTGCTTCTATCTGCAAAACAGGAGTTTGACTTGCAAATTGCACAGCGTGAGGAACTGGTATCTGCTGAAGAAATTGACCTTCCGGAGCCGGATTCTGTATCGCTTCGCTTTGGCGATAAAGATCAAGATTGGTTTACGGAAAGTGATCTGCTTGCCGATTTTGTCGATGAAAATCCTGAAATGTCATTTGCCCTTGCCAATGCAGTACTTGGCTATCTTGATGAAAAGCAGCATACAGAACGTGATATTGCTGACTTGAAGGCAGGCTGGTACAAGAAAACGGATTTTACGGTTACCACCATGATTGACGGACAGGAATTCCGTCATTCCGGACGTTTTGACATTGGGGACGGTGTAGGAACAGGCGGCGGAACGTTGATCGACCATATTGAACAGTTTGCGAAGAATGCATTAGAACAGGAGTTTTCTTATAATGAAAACGATCGTGAATCACTGAATTATCTTCTTGACCGTGTTGTGCCTTTCTTAGCAGAAAATGCTGCACTTACAGCAGAAGAACAACACATTTTAAGTGATTTCAAGATACAGCACCCGATTCGTACAGCTGCTGATGTGGAAATTATTGCATCGGTTCCGGCTGAAAAAGAAGTTGAACCGCCTGCCATTGCAGATTTCAGAGCAAAAACAGAAGAACATTTCAAGTTCTATAACTTCAAACCAGTTGAGATTGAAAATATGGTCAAGGGTTTTGCACAGAGAATCTTTGAGGAAAACGGTATCACTGCGGAGATTCATGATGCAGCTGTTAGCGGTTCTCGCTCTCGTGGGCTTGAAAATGCGGATTCAGATATTGATGTTGTTCTTGAAGTGGATTCTGACTTAAAGGAAGATGCTCTTTTCAATATCATTCATGAAGAAGCACTTACACTGGAAGGATATACAATTGACATCAATCCCATCAAAGCGGATGAAACAGGTACACTGGAAACTTATTTACCTACAGCAGAAGCCTATCTTGCTGACAAAGCACAGTCTACAGAACTGTCTGATTTGGATATTGCAAAACAGCACATTGCCGACTACTATGACCGAGAATTCGGTGAATTAGCTGAGTTTTCTGATCTTTCAAATATCTCGCTCGCTTATACAACAGACGAAGAACATAATCTCCCCATACAGGTGTATGCAGATCTGGAACAATACAGGCTCATATTTGAGTATGATGGCAATGTCATTCGTGATGAGCAGTATAACTCACTTGCGGAAATGAATGAAAATGCTCTGTCAGTACTTGATTTCAATGATTTGGTATCGCTTTCTGATGATGAGATCGCATCAGTTATTCCAACAAAGACTTCTGATTTGCCGTTCAAAGTTGGCGATGATATTGAATTTCAGGGAAAAGAGTGGCATATTGACAGCATCAACGAGGACAGAGGAAGAATCATGCTCTCACGAGATACCGGCAATGTCATCATGCCACAAGAGGGACTGGAAACGTTCTTGTCTGAGGTTGTTGAATCTGCCAATCGTCATGCAGGTATTGAGAATTTGGAACAAAGTGATACCGAAAAAGTGCATGAAAGTATTGTAGATACAGATACACTTGATACGGCTGACAAGTCTATTGCAAATGGAAAAGAGCCTGAACAGAAATCTGGTTTACTTACTTTCGATGATATCTATGATAGAGAAAGCGGTACAAATTCACCGATGCGTTGTCAGGCAAAAAATACAGCAGAAGCGAAAAAGATAGCTGATGAATATATCAATCGTTGGAATCTGGTCGATGCGGAGATTACTGATGTTCAGCTTGTAGCACCGGAAAAAGAACTTGTGAAAGATGAACCGATTACCGAAAAATCGTCTGAAACTGAAATTTCTGATGATGCACCGCTGTTCTCTGAAAATGCCATTGCCGATGCAGGGCTTGGATTTGTAGCGGATGACAAGGAGTTCAAACCTTTTGGAAATGGAAAACAGGAATATGAGCAGTTGACTCTGTTCGGAGAATCAGAACCTGTAAACCCGTCCGTATCCGCACAAACCATTACACCTGTACAGTATGGTGAACCTGTTGCAGATGTCAACCGTTTTGAAGAACTGCATAAGGAAATCATGCGTGGAAGCGGATTTGAGGGCGGTAAATTTCGCATTGCAGCGTTTTTTCAGGAAAATCACCCAAGCACTCAGGAATTTGCTGACTTTCTGAAAAATGAGTATGGCACAGGCGGTCACACGTCTGACGGCAACATCTTCTCTGTTGACCATGATTCCAAAGGAATGCAGTTTACCGTCAGAAGCAAGGATAATGGTATCAGCAAGGAAACATTTGATTTCAGTTGGACGGAAGTTGCAAAACTCACTGCTGACCTTATTCAACATGATAAATATATCACGCAGGACGATATTGACCGCAGGAATCAACGTAAAACAGAAAAATCTAATATTAAGCCGGAATCGAAAATTAAAGCAGATGAAAAGACGCAGAATTTCACCATAACTGATGATAACCTCGGTGAAGGCGGTGCAAAAACCAAGTTCAAGAACAATCTGCTTGCCATTCAGACATTAAAGCAAATTGAAAGTGAGGACAGAACGGCTACTCCTGAAGAACAGGAAATTCTGTCAAAATACGTTGGTTGGGGCGGTCTTGCACAGGCTTTTGATTCTGAGAATGAGCAATGGAGTAAAGAGTTCGCCCAGCTGTCCGATGCACTTACACCGAAAGAATATGAAGATGCAAGAAAATCTGTTCTTGACAGCTTTTTCACATCTCCTGCAATTATTGATGGAATCTACGAAGCATTGAATATGTTCGGCTTCAATGGCGGCAATCTTCTTGAACCGTCCTGCGGTGTCGGCAATTTTCTTGGTAAAATGCCGTCAGAAATGGCTGAACATACAAATATCTATGGCGTTGAAATTGACTCCATCAGCGGACGAATTGCAAAACAGCTTTACCCCGATGCCGACATTCAGGTAACCGGTTTTGAAAGTACCCATTTTCAAAACGGTTCTTTTGATGCTGCGGTCGGTAATGTGCCGTTTGGAGATCTGAATTTTCCGGATAAACAGTATGGCACAACCAAACTGCATGATTTCTTCTTTGCCCAGACATTAGATAAGGTAAAAGAGGGCGGAATCATTGCTTTTGTCACATCGAAAGGAACGCTCGACAAGAAAGATGAGAGCTTCCGCAGACAGTTAGCAGAAAAAGCAGATCTGGTCGGTGCTGTTCGATTGCCAAATACTGCATTTAAGGCGAATGCAGGTACAGAAGTTACTTCGGATATTATTTTCTTACAAAAACGCTCTGCACCGCCGGAAGAACTGCCTGATTGGGTACATCTTGGCAAAACTGAGGACGGACTGAGAGTAAACAGCTACTTTGCGGAAAATCCTGAAATGGTACTTGGTGCGATCGTAGAGGGCAACAAGCTTTACGGCAGAAATGACGATACAATGTGCATTCCGATTGATGGCGCAGATCTTCGACAGCAGATTCATGAAGCGGTACAGAAACTGGATACGCAGATTTCTCAGGTAAAAACCAATGCGGTTTTCCAATTCAGCGACAAGCAAGTTACAATGACTGCTGCTGAACTTCGCCCGTTCAGTTTTTTCAAAAATGATAAGGGTGATATTTATCTCAAAGGCGGAGAAAGCAAGCTTGGGAATTTTGATGTTTCCAAAGTAATGGATACAAAATCGAAGGACTACGATCGTATGACTGCATTCATTGATTTGCGAGATACGGTTCGTGAACTTCTCAAAGTACAGGCAGATGACCGTCCTGAAAATGAGATTAAAGCGGTTCAGCAGAAACTCTCTGTTCAGTATGATGATTTTTACAAGAAGTACGGGCTTTTGCACAGCCGCAAAAACCGTTCAGTTCTGCGTGATGATTGCTCCTACAATCTGCTTCTTACCCTTGAAAAGAATTTTGATAAGGACAAGCTGATCGCAAAGTCTGATATTTTTACCAAAAGAACTGTCAGACCATCAAAACCGATTGAACACGTGGATACAGCACTGGAAGCACTTGCAATCTCTATGGCGGAAACGGCAAAGGTTGATCTTGAATACATGAGCAAGCTGACCGATATGTCACAGGAACTGCTGATTGCGGAGTTAAAGGGTGAGATTTTTCTTGTGCCGAACACCGAAGAGTATCAGTCGGCAAGTGAATACCTGTCTGGTGATATTTGTCAGAAGCTGGATATTGCAGCAGCTTATGCTGAAAGTGACAGCCGTTTTGCTGAAAATGTCACGGTTCTTGAAAAGGCGATGCCGGAGCCGTTAAAGGCAGGCGATATTGATGTGAAGATCGGTGCGACATGGATTCCGAAAGAACTGTATCAGCAGTTCATGTATGAAACCTTTCAAACGCCGAGAGAAAATCGTGAGGACGTAAAGAAAGCGTTCTGGGTGAAACCAAAAAATATTACTGTTGATTATTCCGAACATACAAATACTTGGCATATTGAGAATAAGAGGGCTGATGCATCTGTTATCTCTACCCGTGACTATGGTTCCAGAAAAATGAATGCTTATGAGATTATGGAACAGCTTCTCAACCTCAAAGAGCCAAAGGTGTACAAGCCTGAAACGTACATTGATCTGAATGGAAACGAAAAAGAACGCAGAGTTGTGGACATAAAAGCAACAAAAATTGTGCAGCAGAAAGCCGGTAAAATCAAACAGGCTTTCAAAGATTGGATATTCAGAGATCCGGAACGTGCTATTCCACTTGTAGAACAGTACAACCGACAATTCAATTCTATTCGTCCTCGTGAATATGACGGCTCAGCTTTAAGATTTCCGGGTATGAACTCTGCAATCACGCTGAAAGAACATCAGAAAAACGCTATTGCACACGCTTTATTTGGCGGCAACACGCTGTTCGCACACTGTGTTGGTGCAGGCAAGACGTTTGAAATGATAGCGGCAGCAATGGAGAGCAAAAGACTTGGACTTTGTACAAAGCCTCTTTTTGCCGTTCCAAATCATCTGACAGAACAAATTGGTGAAGATTTTCAGAAACTATATCCCGGTGCAAATATTCTTGTTGCAACAAAGAATGATTTCAAAAAGGAAAATCGTCAGCAGCTGTTTGCAAAAATCGCTACCGGTAATTTTGATGCAGTAATCATCGGACACTCACAGCTTGGTATGATTCCGCTTTCTAAAGAAAGACAAGTTGCCATTCTGCAAGACCAGATCAATGACATTATGATCGGAATTGAGGAGTTAAAAAAGGCGGAGGGTTCACGTTTTCAGGTCAAGCAGATGGAGCGTACCAAGAAATCGCTGGAAGCAAAACTGGATAAGCTGGAGAAAACACATGACGATATTCTCACCTTTGAAGAAATGGGCATAGACAAGCTGATCGTGGATGAATCCCATGAGTTCAAGAATGTTCCTACCCAAACGAAACTGACCAATGTGGCAGGTATTTCGTCCTCTGCTTCACAAAAAGCACTTGATCTCTTTATGAAGTGCCGCTATCTTGATGAAAAGACCGGCAGCAGAGGTGTGATTATGGCTACAGGCACACCACTCAGTAACTCTGTAACCGAATTACATACCATGATGCGTTTTTTGGAATATGACTTTTTGAAAGATCATGGACTGAGCAATTTCGACAACTGGGTAACGGTATTCGGGGAACAGAAAACGGAATGGGAGCTTGCTCCTGCCGGCAACAAGTTTAAGGAACGCACCCGTATCGCCAACTATACAGGCTTGCCGGAACTGATGAGCATGTTCAAACAGGTTGCCGATGTGCGTACAGCAGACACGCTCGACCTTGCTACGCCCGAAATGAAGTATCACATTGAGAATATCGAAGCAACAGGGTTTCAGAAAACACTTGTACAGGAGTTATCTGATCGTGCTGATGATGTACAAAGCGGAAATGTTGACCCTTCTGTGGACAATATGCTCCGTATTACTTCCGACGGCAGAAAGCTGGGACTTGACCCAAGACTGATCGACCCGTCATTTGAGGATAGCCCTGATACAAAGCTGAATCAGTGTGTCAGAAACGTTACGCAGATCTATCACGATACAGCAGAGGAAAAGCTGACCCAGATCATCTTCTGCGATTTGGGTGTTCCAAAGAAAAACTCACAGTCAACGGATAAGGGAGAAAATGCTGATGAAAAGTCAGCTTCTGAAAGAGAATCTTTAGAGGAAGAATGTGATTTCTGCGTCTATGATGATATTCGGGATAAGCTGATCGTAAACGGCATAAAACCGGATGAGATCGCCTATGTACATGATGCAAAAACCGAACAGCAGAAAGCTGATCTCTTCGACCGTGTGAATAAAGGTGAAGTGAGAGTTCTGCTGGGCAGTACAGGCAAAATGGGTACGGGTACAAACTGTCAGAAAAAGCTGATTGCATTGCATAATCTCGATATTCCTTGGCGACCAAGTGATTTGCAGCAGCGAATTGGACGTATCGAACGTCAAGGCAACCAGAACAGCGTGGCTCATGTCTTTAACTATGTGACAAAAGGCAGTTTTGATGCGTATCTCTATCAGACACTGGAAGCAAAGCAGCGTTTCATCGGACAGATCATGACTTCCAAAACGCCTGCAAGAACTTGTGAGGACGTAGATCAGCAGGCACTCAATTATTCTGAGATCAAGGCACTCTGTACAGGAGATGAACGTATCAAGGAAAAGATGATGCTGGATAACGAGGTAAAGGAACTGAATCTTCTGAAAGCGGAACATACCAATACGGTATTTGATATGCAGCAGACAGTAGCTGTCACTCCTGCAAAAATTGAAAATGCTGAAATAAGACTTGAAAATCTCAAAGCTGACCGTGAAACACTTCGTCAGCTTCCGATAGATGAAGAAACAAAACTACCCGTATTCAAAATTACCATTGATGGCACGGAATATACGGACCGTAAAGAAGCAGCACAGGCTCTTGAAGATGCGGTACTGGATTTTGTCAAAAAGAGTTCCGACAGTGAAAAAGAAATCGGTGAATTTCAGGGATTCAAGCTATCCGTCAAGGCGGTGATGTTTGGCAATGAACCTGACATTTCCATTACCATGAAAGGCAACGCTGAGCATAAATGTGCTTTAACAAGCAGCTTTTCTGCCAATCTCAAGCGTATGGAATCTACACTCTACAAAATTGACCAGACGATCAGTGATGCACAGAACAACATAAATAAGCTGAAAATGAATTTGGAAAATGCCCGGCGTATTGTCAATACACCATTTCCACAACAAGCAGAACTGGAACAGAAAACAGAACGTCTTGCTTCTCTTACTGATGAACTCAATCAGGCGGCAATTGAAGCCAAAAAGAATGCTCCTGAAAAACAGCGAACCTGCTATTTTGAAAGAGCAAAACTCAAAAAAGAAGCTTTCAAGGACAGACAGAAAACGACTAAGCCGAAAGAGAGAAGTCAGGACAAAAACGAAATAGAATGATAAAACAGGCACTTCAATTTTTACGAAGTGCCTGCTTTCGTTAATTCATATATTGCTGTACACAGCTTTCATAAAGAACCTTTGTATATCGTTCTTTCAGTCTGATCGGACTTATGATCTCCACCTTTCCTCTGAATGAAAATATCCAGGAAAAGAACGGCTGCGGATATTCTGCTCTTACAGGAACATGAATGATAAAGTGATTGTCCGATTTCTTGTCCCTGAGCATGAGAACTGACTTCCCGAACCGGTCGATCACGATGTTACAGTATTTGTTCTCCAATGGCAAGCGTAGTGTGACGTACTCACTCTTTCCGCTAAACATAGAAAAAGATGATTTGATGTACTGTTCCAGATTCAATATTTCACAGGGAGTATTTCTGTATAAATCGATAAGTTTGATGTTTCTCATTCTGTCAATACGAAAGTTCGTATAGGTATCACCATGTTTTTCATAGTTGGATACAACATAGTACTGTTCATTACACATCACCAATGCAAACGGCGAACAGGTTCGTTTTACTCCATCTCTGAGAACTAATTGCTTATTTATATCATAGTCATAATAGTCAAAGCTGATTTGCTGATTATTATGTAAGGCAGAATTTATCATATCAATATTGTCAAAAATCTGCTCGTTATCAGACTTCACACGATTGGTCAGCATGATTTCACGTCTGAGTAGTGGAGCTTCATAAATACTGCAAAGACTTTCAATCAGTTTAAGCAATTTTTCGGAATCATCGACTGTCAAAAATCGAAAAGATGCAATTGCATCGGCAAGTGTTTTTAAGATGTTGAGTGAGAAAGGACGCGATCTCAAATGATAACCTTTGTTGTGGACGTATTCAATATTCATATCGTTCAAAATCAAAGCTTCAATATCGTCTTTTATGGTTACCTTATGTGCCTGATAACCACAGGATTTTAGGTAATTTTGGATTCTTTCCATTGAAATATAGTGATTTATATCTGTATATTTGATAAACAATTCTCTTAAGCATAGTAATCTACATTTAGCATTCATTTTGTCACCTCTTGTTTATAAAATTGTATTGTTTATGTTCTTTATAAAACGCATAAAAATATCTCGAAAATATCCTAGTTTAAAAGTTAGATTGCGAATTTATTTTCTGCCTTGACAGATTGCAGCATATAAGTAAAAGCAATCAAAAGCGACATCATTATAATAAAATGGTGTTACTTGTGATTGCTTTTCAAAACAAATTTTACTTATATTATTCTATATTTGTATTGACTATTAGATTTCCTGCAAAATAAAAGGAATGTGATAAAATTAGAATATGATGAAATATTAAAGTGTAAAAGAATACGAAAATGAACTAATTTATAGAATTACTGAATTACGCACCACATCATTTAAAAAAGGCTTATGCAGAATATATCTTTAGACTTAAAAAATCACTGAAATTCATAAAAATAATACAGAAAAAAATAAATTTCCTTTTCGATTTTCTTTTCTTGCTAATTTGTAACTTTTGATATATCAACTTAATTTCACAAAAGATCTGTTATCTTAGGCGTATCCGTATATTTTCAGGATACAATGATACAACGTACATAATTTCGCTGTTATATTCTTCATATGGGAATGCTAACGTAATCGTCCTTTTTTCTCCAGATTTTAGTACCAATATTCCATCAGAGTCCTGATTGAAATATTGGTATAAATAAGGATTAACACTTCCTCCACTATTATAACCATACATAATACCAGAAGAAACAGCATTATACTGCTTTATATCATGAGATGTGTTTTCAAGACTTATATTGAAAAGTATATCATAATTGTCAACTACATCTTCCAATTCATTATCGTACAGTTTATTTAGTTCTTCACCATCGTAAATTTTGTAATTCGAAATGCACATCCTGATACCATTGCACTCAAACGTTTTATTTGATTCTTCAATCTTAGAAACGGTAGTGTTCAAACTACTATTAACGGCAACTATTCTTGCCGAAATGCTGATACCCATTGTCAATAGCAATGTGCCTATAATTAAACGTTTATATAGTTTTTTCATCATCAATTATCCTTCCGTTTTCAATGTGAAAGATATGGTCTGAGAGTTGTTCAAGTTCTTCTCTATCATGACAAGCGACTATTATAATCGCTCCCCCTTTTTTTATCTCATGCAAAATATTACGAACACGTTCAACTCCATTTTCGTCAATTGCATTAATAGGCTCATCAAGTATAATTATATCAGGAGGCCCCATGATTGCTGCAGCTATGCCCAGCTTTTGTTTCATTCCTAATGAATACTTTTTATAGACTCTTTTATCATGAATATCGAGTCCAACTGAAATAATTGCTTTTTTAATTTCTTCGTCAGTTACATTTCCCTGTATTTCAGCAAGCATCTTCAAATTGTCAAAGCCAGTAAAATTATTCAAAAATGATGGATTCTCTATTAAAACACCTATACTCTCAGGAAATTGAATATCTTTATGAAGAATTTTGCCATTTATATCAATACTTCCTGAGTTGATCTTAATCAAACCACAAATAGCCCTCATTAACATTGTCTTTCCACAGCCGTTTTTTCCTTGAAATCCATAGATTCTTCCACTTTCCATTTTTAAAGATATATTATTTAGAATTTGTACCCCCTTAATCTTTTTTGTCACGCCGACTAGTTCTATGTACATCATTCATTCCTCCTGTTTTGTAAAATGTCACAGTTTTTGAAATATACTATGCTAAACGTAAACGATATTACTATGACTACTAATAAAATAAAATACGACATTTTTATAGATATCCCGTCTATGTTATAGATCTCATTTCTTATCAATAATGAACAGTTTCCAATAAGATATATATTCTCATAAAATATTGATACACCACACATGACCAAAGTGAAAGCAAAACTAATAACAGAATTAAATAACACAGCGATAGTAAATTGAAGAAATGAAATTGTGATAGAAGTAGTTACTGGCAATAAGTATATACATATTAGATTTGTGATACTAATATTCTTAATTGGAGCAAGTAAAATAAGAGAATTTGTTTCGACCAAATTAAGATTAATGTTGTAATTTAAAATTTTGGAATAAGTTATAATGGTAAGAAAAATTATCAGGTAGTACACGATACAAACGGTAA
>ERZ773165.314-NODE-314-length-41270-cov-11.149484_pt1 | contig 41270 bp, 29 predicted proteins | sample MGYA00581003_ERZ773165 | MGnify/ENA primary metagenome ERZ773165 (study PRJEB29015, sample SAMEA2737817) | human gut metagenome | biome: human gut; feature: human-associated habitat; material: faeces | place: China | collected 2012 ... | reverse complement strand
TCTTAAAAGTCTAATTACCACCTCCGAGGATTGAGAATTCGTTGTCGCCCCTGTAGTGGGGTACAGACTTTTCTACTCTCGCCGAGACTTTTCAGACAGTCTGAGGGGGGCAGCTGTTGGCAGTGGAGGTCAAATGCTTGACCTGCAATCAATAAAATAACCCTACTCCCACCCGAAGGAGCAGGGTGCTTCAATATATTCGTTTACAACAATTTAGCCTCCACAGCCATTCAATTGTTTTATTATATGGGTTATAACTTCGCGATGGCGGTGACGAGCTGGTCTCCGAGACCGATGGTGTAGCCCTCGGTCGTGAAGAAGACGCGGTTGAAGGTGTCGGCGAGGAGGAAGTACGGCATCCGGCGGCCTTTTAGGTCGAGTCCGTCAGGGATTATTCCGAAACGGACATTGGACGGGAGCGAGGCGGAATATTCCTTAAGCCATCCAAGGCCTTCCGCCGTAGTCAGAAGGAGAATCGGACGGTTCCATGCCTCCAGTTTCGCTTTCGCCGCGATAATGTCGTTGATCGCATGGACGGAAGGTTCCTGCCTTGGAGTCAGGAAACCGATCACATAAAACCCTCTGCCGGTGGTAGAAAGCACCGAAACCTGCTCTGAATCAGGCTCAATCCGGTACTTTGTCTCCGCGTCGAACGAACCGATCACCGACAACTTGTCCTCCGGAATGGTGATGCGGAGATCCAGCGTTGTGGTTTCCCCCTCCTTGACGGAGAACTGCTGCATCGTGACAGGCACGCTGCCATCGGAGAGGCGGTTGCCGCTCACGAGAAGGTAGTCCCCGACATCCAGAGATGTCCCTTTCTTGAATATATTCGCCCAACTTACTCCGCCGCCCATGTCCACCTGTCCTTCATCAAACGACAGAAGTTTCGTACGGCCGTTCTCTATCTTGCTGATTGTGAAGTGGGAATAGTAGCCCGGATTCATCAGGATTGCCGTCGGCTTATAATTCAGAACCAACGTCCCGGTCGGAGCCACAACCTGCGAGGATGCCTCGAAATCCACATCAACCCACTGGCCGTCAGCCTTGTACTGAATCTTTCCGGTCACAGGATCCTTGCGCGCGTCGATCCCGAGAGTCCTGGCGAGAGCGACAAAGAATATATTCCTTGAGCGAACGTCCGCCATTCTTGCCTGATAAACGCCGACAGGAGACATCGGAATGCTCCAGGCCTTAGGGTCACGCAGCACAGTGATGCTGTCCTGCACCCATCTGATCAGGTTCGAAGGGACAGACAACTCCTCCTTTGACAGTCCGGTGCCGAAGAGACCAGCAAAGAACGACTTGTAAGGACTGAGGAACTCGTTCTCGACCCTCGGGCACAGAATCGCGTCAACGGCGTTGTAACTGTCATCGAGAATAGGCCTCGTCACGTCAATCATATCCTTATTGCTCAACGACTTGAGCAAATCAAGAGCTCTTGCGTCAGGGTGGTCCTCGAGGAACCTGGCGATCACCTCGTGGTTGCCGGCAGACAGGGCGAGAAGCCTTCCCTTCTCAGTACCGTCTACAGCGATGAAAGTAGCCATATACGCCTTCCTGATGCTGTCTTCCTGAGCGAAACGCCTGTCATTCTCAGCACGCTGCTCCGGAGTAACCTCAGGGATGTTCGCGGTCTCCGGCGGCGGGACAATCATCATTGACTGAGGATCAAATGAATGCTGGTCCGAAATCGTGATCCTAACCTCTGTGTCCTTGCCGAAAGAGACCTTGGAATAGCCATACTTGCCGTTCTTCGAGGCCCAGGCCATCATATCCCCCATCCCGGCGGTCAGGAATGTACGCCCTTGAGCGTCAGTGTATTTGGAAAGCGCAGGATAGAACTCGGCATAGTTGTAGATCTTGAAATCAACCAAGGCGCTGTCAACCGGGGAACCATTCTCATCAACTACAGTGAAATCAACACGGTCGGTCTTGGCGTAATTGTCAATCAGATTGATTTCCGTGAAGTTAGGCCCGACCATAACCTTCTCTTCCGGGCCGTCATAGTTTCCGAAAACCCTTGTGTGCATCAGCAATCCACGGCTGGCCGGAGAATTGAACCACCCCAGATTAAGGACCGGCTCCGGCTCACAGGCACCAAGGAAGTACCAATCACCGTCAGCCCAAGCCTCAACCCAGGCGTGGTTGTCATCCGTGTGCGCCCAACGAGGGGTGTAAACCTGACGGGCAGGAATCCCGACCGCCCTAAGAGCCGCCACAGCGAACGTGGACTCCTCCCCGCAACGCCCAAGCGAACTTCTTTCTGAAGAAAGCGGAGACAATGTACGAGCGTCGGAAGGCTTGTAGGTCAATTTCTCGTGACACCAATGATTCACTTCCAGAATGGCATCTTTCATATTCATACCCTCCACCCGTGGCTTCAACTCACGGTAGAATGAGACCCTTGAAGTGTCAAGGTTCTCATTGTTCGCCCTGACCGGCAGCACAAAATGTCTGAATATTCTCTCCGGAACATTCCACCCCATCTCATTGCGGGCGGTAAGTGACGAACGAATATTCTGAAGGTAATAGTCTGTGCTGTAATCTGTAACATCTGCAAGCGGCATGTAGGCATAGAGAAACTCCAAAGCCTCAAATTCCTCTGTCGTCAAAGAGAGGTCGCTGACAAAGCCGTTGGACTCCGTCAGGCATTTCTTATCCTTGTCAACCGCGAAGAAACCTTTCAGACGCTCCGGCTGCATCCTTTTGTCCAAATCCTCCTCGACCTGCGCACGATAGGATGCATCGGTCATAAAATGATGAACCTCGCATGACGAAAGCAGCAACAGGGCCGCCACAAAGGTGAAGAATGTCTTTTTCATAAATGAATATATTCAATCAGGTAATCTTTCCTCAGAAATCTGAGGCAACTAATTTTTATCACTTAGGAATGAACAACCCTCCCCTCCGGCAGCGATACCGGAGAGGAGGGCTGAATATTCTTTGTCATCGACCATAAAGGTCTGTTGATATTACTCCTCTTCCTTCTCCTGAGCAGCGTACTCGGCAAGAAGCTTGGTCTGGACATCAGCAGGAACAGGCTGGTAGTCAGCAAACTCCATAGTGAATGTCGCAGCTCCCGAAGTCAGCGAGCTCAAGGTTGTGGAATAGCGGTAAAGCTCGGCGAGCGGAACACGGGCCTTAAGGATAGAGAAGCCCTTGTCAGAACTCATACCCTCTATGAGCGCCCTCTTGTTCTGGAGGTCGGACATGCAGGCCCCCATGTAGTCGGCAGGTGTCATGATCTCGACATTGTAGATAGGCTCCATGATCTTCGGACCTGCGTTGCGGAAAGCCTCCTTGAAGGCGTTGCGCGCGGCGAGGATGAAGGAGATTTCATTGGAGTCAACCGGGTGCATCTTACCGTCATAGACAAACACTCTGATGTCACGGGCATAGGAACCGGTAAGAGGACCCTCGGTCATCTTGTCGTTGAGGCCCTTGAGGATGGCAGGCATGAAGCGCGCGTCAATGGCACCACCGACAACGCAGTTGTAGAACTCAAGCCTTCCGCCCCATTCGAGGTCGAACTCCTCCTTGGTCTTCACGTTGAGGACAACATCCTTGCCGTCGATCTTGAACTTGTTCGTGAACGGAACGCCTTCAACGATAGGGCAGATGAGGATGGAGACCTCACCGAACTGACCGGCTCCACCGGACTGTTTCTTGTGACGATAGGTTGCGGTGGCGACCTTCGTGATGGTCTCACGGTAAGGAATCTTCGGAGCGAACATCACGACCTTCACACCGAACTCATTCTCCAGACGCCACTTGCAGACATTGATGTGCTGCTCGCCCTGACCACTGAGGATGGTCTGTTTGAGTTCCTTTGAATATTCAACGATGATCGTAGGATCCTGAGCGGAAATCTTTGAGAGAGCCTCGCCAAGTTTGGTCTCGTCGTTCTGGGACTCGGCCTTGATGGCGCAGCGGTACTTGGAGGCCGGGAAGACGATGTGCTCGTAGGCGATGCCCGATCCAAGCTGTGAAAGCGTCACGTTGGTCTTTCCGGCGCGCAGCTTCACGGTGCAACCGATTTCTCCTGCCTGAAGTCCGGTGACTTTCTCCTTTTTGGCACCGGCCACGGCATAAATCGCCGAAAGTCTCTCCTTATCACCGGTCTCAGGATTCTCAAGGTCCATACCCTCGGTCAGATGACCGGACATAACCTTGAAGTAGGAGACCTCACCAAGATGCGGCTCAACGTCAGTCTTGTAGATGAATATGGAAGTAGGATTATCCACCTTGCACTCGACCACATTGCCGTCTTTGGTGACAGACTTGGTCTCGGCCGGGGAGATGGCGGTCTTGATGGTGAACTCCATAAGTCTCTTCACACCGATGTCCTTCTTGCCGGAGAGACAGAAGACAGGAAGCACGCCACCCTGACGGATGCCTATTCCGAGACCCTCGCGGATCTCGTCCTCGGTGAGTGAGCCGTTCTCGAAGAACCTCTCCATAAGGGTGTCGTCGAACTCGGCGGCCTTCTCGATGAGTTCCTGACGGAGAGTCTCAGCCTCATCCATAAGGTTCGCAGGGATGTCAAGATCCTCACGGGTTCCGTTATCGTCCTTGAAATGATAGTATTTCATCTTGAGGACATCTATGAAGCCGTCAAAAGAAGGACCAGGGTTGACAGGGAACTGCACGATGATAGGCTTGTGGCCGAAAGTCTCCTTCATCTCGGCGATAGTCTTCTCCCAGTCGGCCTTCTCGGAGTCAAGCTGGTTGACAGCCACGATGAGAGGCAGCTTGTACTGGTCGGCGTAGCGCGCGAAGATGTCTGTGCCCACCTCGACACCCTGTTGTGCATTGATGACAAGAATACCGTTCTCGCAGACCTTGAAGGCTGACACAGCGCCTCCGATGAAGTCATCGGAACCCGGAGCGTCGATCACGTTGAACTTGGTGTTCATGAACTCGGCGTAAAGCGGAGTGGCGAAGATCGACCTCTGGTTAAGTTTCTCGATTTCCTCATTGTCGGAAACAGTGTTCTTGTCCTCGACCGTGCCTCTTCTGGCAATCACCTTGCCCTCGAAGAGCATGGCTTCAGACAATGTGGTCTTACCTGACTTGGCGCTGCCAATCAGAACCACATTGCGGATGTCTTTAGTAGAATATTCTTTCATTACTATAAGTTATTAATTATGAAATCGTTGTTGGCAAAATTACATTACGGGGAACAGCCTGGTAAAAATCGATTTACCCTCGGAAGTGCCTCATAAGTTCGCCGAAAGGCAAATCTAATAAAAAAATGTCCCAATAACAACACTATTTCATAATCTTTCTTGGTAATTCAACTTTCGCATTTGCGAAAGTTGGAGTTATGAATATTCTCGCAGAGGGCATAGAAATCCACCACTGCCTGTCCATGCCACCCCAGTTCCTCATAGATGACCCTGTCCAGTCCGATCGGATCCGCTCCGATCAACGCACATATCTCCGAATAATCAGAGACTCTCAGGTAAATCCTCTCCTCATTCATCGCCCGCTCAAACGCTGCATACTCCTGTTCCATAAAATTCTTGTTATCCATAGACAAAGTGTTTTCGCAAAGAACAGAACTTACATCCGATAAAACAACATTTGGTTGTCAAACGCCGGGGGTAAACACTGAAAAATTTCTGTTTTTTATCATTTCTATGTGTTTTTTATAACTAAAGGTTGTGTTTTACAACCAATAGGTTAAAGACAAAGAGTCTTCTTTTGGATATTTTTGCGATTGTGTAACACCATAGAACACCGGCACAAAAATGGACGACGCGACTATAAAGAACAACCTTGAGAAGAAAAGGAACGAACTCGGCCTCTCACAGACCGAGATGGCGCGCCGCCTGGAAATCTCACTGAATGCCTACAGGAAACTGGAGAAAGGGAAGACCAGAATCCTGAACGAACATGTAGAGAAGTTCGCCGAAAAGACCGGAACATCAGTGGCGGAACTTGTGAACGGATTCGAGCCGATAAACTCGGCGATGGTCGGTCTGAATGACGTGAAGGAAAGCTATGACAAGAAGTTACGCGTGCTTGAGGATGGTTACATCAAGGAGATCGCCATGCTTAAGACAGAAATCGAGCGCCTCAACGACAAGATAAAGGACAAAGACGAGATCATCAGCATGAACCGCAAGCTCATCCTCCGCTACGAAAAAGAACTTGGACTAAAGGCCGGAGAATAGCGTCGGTTCCAGCTCCTTGGGATGGAACGACCTCCGGTGCCAAGGTGTCAGCCCATACTTCTTGATCGCCTCGATGTGCTCTTTCGTCGGATAGCCCATGTTGCTGTCCCAGCCATATTCAGGAAACTCCTTTGCCAATTCCCTCATCTTTTCATCCCTCCATGTCTTTGCCAGAACCGATGCCGCCGCGATTGATGAATATGTCGCATCGCCGTGAACCACCGTGCTGTACGTGCCGAAGCCATATTCATCGAAAGGTCTGAAACGGTTGCCGTCAATCAAAAGGAAGTCCGGTTTAGGGTCAAGCCGCCTGACCGCGCGCTGCATCCCGGTGACAGAGGCCCAAAGGATGTTCAGTTCGTCTATCTCCGCCGCGCTGACAGCTTCCACAGCCCACGCAACCGCCTCACGCTCAATGATCGGCCTCAGGATATTCCTTGACTTTTCGCTCATCTTCTTGGAATCGTTCAGCAACGGATGATGGAAATCCGCAGGCAGAATCACCGCGGCGGCATAGACAGGACCCGCCAACGGACCTCGGCCGGCCTCGTCACAGCCGGCCTCTATGCGCCCGGATTTCATAAAAGGCAACAGATGTATATCTTTCGACATATTCATTAATCAAATCTTGCCGGTGTACAATCACTTGTGTCTGATCTCCTTCGGCCGCTGAGCCTGTCGAAGTGACCGGCGCTTCGACAGGCTCAGTGACCGTTGGGTCAACCTCTCCTACACCGCCGGGAGTGGCAAATATAGCCAGAAATTTGAGTTTAAGCAGGAAATGGCTACTTTTGTTGGTTATTTCCGTAGGAAATGGCTACTTTTATAAATAAAGTAAGCGTTAAAAAAAAAGTTGAGCTAAATTTTGTGCCAGATTTATGAGGATAGATTTCTTTTGGAAGAAGGAGTGTGCCGGTGGCACATGACTGATGAGAAAAGAAATATAGACCATAAAGATATACAAATTGTTCAAGTTATTTTTTAATGATTGAGTCCACTTGAAAAAGTCGTTTTTGAAAAAAACATGTGCCTCGCAGATACATCTGTAAGGGGTAAAAAGTGGCAAATGGCACTTTTTCAAGTGGACTCATGATTACTAAGGAACATGAAAATAATAAGTTGGTAAGGACAAACTTAAAAGTATTTGATATGAGGAAATTGATTTGTTCCGTCGCCACCGCCCTTATGGTAGGGTTCAGCGCGATGGCAGACGAGGGGATGTGGATGCTTCCGCTCCTCCAGAAACTCAATGCGGAAGCGATGAAAGATCTCGGCTGCAGGCTCACTCCCGACCAGATCTACAGTGTGAACCATTCATCATTAAAGGATGCGATCGTCATCTTCGGCGGAGGCTGCACCGGTGAGATGATCTCCGACAAAGGATTGCTGGTGACCAACCACCACTGCGGCTACAGCAGCATCCAGCAGCTTTCATCCGACGAGCACAACTACCTTGAAGACGGATTCTGGGCAATGAACAGCAAGGAGGAAATCCCGACTCCGGGATTAACCGTCACGTTCCTTGTGAATATGAGCGATGTCACAGAGACGATCGAAGGCGCAGAATCAGACGAGGAAAGGAAAGCCATAAAGGAGGCATTGGTCAAGGCTGCGGAGGAGCAGAATCCGAACTGCGAGGCCGAGGTAACCTCTTTCTATAACAACAACGTGCACTACGTCATCGTCTATAAGATATTCAGAGACATCAGGTTCGTGGGCGCCCCTCCGGCATCGATCGGAAAGTTCGGCGGCGAGACCGACAACTGGATGTGGCCGCGCCACACAGGAGACTTCTCGATGTTCAGGGTATATGCCGGCAAGGACAACGAGCCGGCTGAATATTCAGAGGACAATGTTCCTTACACTCCGAAACAGTCGCTGAAGATTTCCCTCAGAGGCATCAACGAGGGAGATTACACGATGATTATGGGCTACCCTGGCCGCACGCAGAGATACCAGACCGAAGCGCAGTTGAACCATATGATGGCACTGAACGACATAGCCATCGAGGCCAGGACCCTCCGACAGGACATTATGTGGAAATGGATGGGGAAGGATCCTTCGATCAGACTGAAATATGCCAATAAATATGCGAGCTCGGCGAACGGCTGGAAGAAGTGGATCGGCGAGAAGAAGGCGTTCAAGGACTTGAATATCATCGAGAAAGAGCACGATAAGGAGGCTCGCTTCCAGAAATGGGTCGATAAGAACAAGAAGCGCTCGGAGCTTTACGGAACCGCGATCGCTGACATCGCCGCCGGAATCAAGACCAATGAGCAGGTGGATTTCGATGTCAAGCTCTTGAGCGAGACTGTTTTCAGACTTGAGCTCATGAATTTCACCAGCGCGTTCAACGGCGCTTGGCACAACAGCCTGAAGGCCGGTTCCGACTCCGCGGCAGCCACTGCGAAAGGCCTTGAGGCGATGAAGGCTGTCTATGAGGACTACTACGCGCCTCTGGACAAGGAAGAGACCGCCGCCCTGCTTAAATTCTACAGAGAGAAGGCAAGGCCGGAGAATTATCCGGATCTTGGAGAGGATTTCGCGACTCTGGACATTGACAAGTACGTCGATGAGTTGTTCAGAACCACTGTTTTGACATCCTACGAAAAGGCCGCTGAAGCCATCGGTAAAGACGGCATCGCCGCCATCAGACACGATCCGGTCAACAAGCTGTCCTCTTCAATCGTGAAGGTTTATGTGAAACTACGCGGAGATCAGAACCAGGAAGCAAAAGACAACATCAAGGCCGCATCCAAGGCCTACACCGCCGGCCTGATGGAATGGAGCAAGGGCAAGGCCATGTACCCGGACGCCAACTTCACGATGAGGCTCACCTACGGAACCGTGAAGTCATATTCCCCGAAAGACGCTCTCAACTACAGGTACTACTCCACAATCTACGGTGTGATGGAGAAAGAGGATCCGGACAACTATGAGTTCAACGTTCCTGAGAAACTCAAGCAGCTCTATGTCAAGAGAAACTACGGACAGTACGCTATGGCCGACGGCAACCTCCCTTGCTGTTTCCTCACCACCAACGACATCACCGGCGGCAACTCCGGCAGCCCTGTCCTCAACGCCAACGGCGAGCTCATCGGACTGGCCTTCGACGGCAACTGGGAGTCAATGTCAAGCGACGTGATGTTCGAGCCAGACCTCCAGAGGTGCATCTGCGTGGACATCCGCTACGTCCTCTTCCTCGTGGACAAGTTCGGCGGCGCCGGCTACCTCACAAAGGAAATGAACATAGTGAAATAACGAATATGACAGAACAGGAAATATTGAATATGCTGACCGAGGTGGTTCATCCCGCCCAAGGCAGCAAAAGCATCATCGAACTCGGGATGGTTCATTCCGTCTCCATCGACGGCGACAAGGTGACCGTCACCCTCGCCTTTCCGAAAAGGCGTGACCCTCTCACTGAATATCTTGTCGGAAGCACCCGTGCCACAATCATCCGCAACGCTCCGCAAGGGACAGAGGTTGAGGTCAAAACGATGGTCAAGGAAGTGGCTCCCAAAAAGAAAGCCGGACTTGATCTCGGACTTGAGGAAATCAACAACGTCCGCCACATCATCGGAATAGCCTCCGGCAAGGGTGGGGTAGGAAAGTCAACCGTGGCCGTCAATCTGGCCGTTGCCCTGGCCCGTCTCGGCTATAAGGTCGGACTCGCCGACGCCGATGTCTATGGCCCATCCGTTCCGTTGATGACTGGTACGGAAGGCTTTGTACCAGAAGCCGAGGAGATCGCCGAAGGTAAGGAAGTGATCTACCCGATTGAGAAATACGGTGTGAAATGGATGTCCATCGGCTATTTCGCCGAACCTGGACAGGCCCTGATCTGGAGAGGTCCAATGGCCTGCAACGCATTGAAGCAGATGATCCTGCAAGTGCGTTGGGGAATACTGGACTTCCTGCTCATCGACATGCCTCCCGGAACAGGCGACATCCACATCTCTCTCGTCAACGACATCCCGATGGAGGGTGCGCTGATCGTCACGACACCTCAGCCGGTGGCCCTCTCGGACGTGGAGAAAGGCGTGAACATGTTCCGCAACAAAAACATAGACCGCAAGATCTTTGGCCTCGTGGAGAACATGGCTTGGTTCACTCCAGAAGAGCTTCCCGAGAACAAGTACTACATCTTCGGAAAGAATGGCGGCAAGGAAATGGCTGACAGATACGGCATTCCTCTCCTCGGCCAGATTCCGATCGTCCAGAGCATCCGCGAAGGCGGAGACTCCGGTGAGCCCGCCGCCCTTTCCACCCGTCCGGATGGTCAGGCCTTCATCGACCTCGCCGGCCTCCTCGCAAAAGCCGTGGAACAGTAAGCCAAATCTGTACGACAAACGAGGCACGGCCACTAATCGTGGATACTTTTCGTTTGACAATCAATGATTTAGCCCCTTGTCTTTAGTAGGGAATCACCAAAGGCAACATGTTATCTAAATGATAATAAACACATTACCCGCCACCAGCTCATTATCAGCCAGTGGCGGGTAACTAATTGGCGATCAATCAAAAGAGCGATGTCATGGTGTGGAATCAGGCACCAGGACATCGCTCTTTTGATTTATTATCAGTGAGTTAAATGCCACGAGAATATTCCTGAATGATTGCGCCGAGTTTGCGAACGGTGCCCACAAGGGTCTCGACATCGATGTCCTGCACATTCCGGCCTTCGGCAATGCTTTGCGCCGCGGCGGCACCGGCCGCCAGCACCATTCTCTGACAGCAAAGTTTATAGAGTTCTATGTCGAAATCAATGTTGGCCTTAGGCCACTCTATGAAAGCGCCGCCCATAGATTCAAGCCTTTGCACGAACTCCCATGGGATGCCGCCTATCACGAGATTGTTGTCCTACGCAAAGACACTGACAGGTGTCACAAGCCGGTGGTAGCCATTCCTCCAAGGAAACCACAACGCTCTATGAGGGCTGTCCTCGCCCCTTGACGTGCCTCGGTCACCGCAGCGATGAATCCGGTGGGACCTCCACCTTAACATGATCAATCACCCGTCTGTTGGCCGCAGTCTCCGCGGCGATGAGTCCAGCCGGACCTCCACCTTGGCATGATCAATCACCCGTCTGTTGGCCGCAGTCTCCGCGGTGATGAAACCGGCGGGACCTCCACCAGCGACAACAACATCATATTTACCGGCCAATGGAGCCATCTGTTAAATTTTAGCAGTTTTACCTTCCTGACCCATACATGAGACAAGTTCCGGAGCGACCGCTACCGCGGCCAATCCTGTCATGCCCTTTTAAGAAAAAGTCTTCTTGACATCTCTGACATGATTCTATTCTTACACCCGGACATCTAAAACATCACGGCAAAATCAGTTGGTCCTGCGGGAAAAGATGAATCCGGCGGGACCTCCACCTTAACATGATCAATCACCCGTCTGTTGGCCGCAGTCTCCGCAGCGATGAATCCGGCGGGACCTCCACCAGCGACAACAACATCATATTTACCGGCCAATGGAGCCATCTGTTAAATTTTAGCAGTTTTACCTTCCTGACCCATACATGAGACAAGTTCCGGAGCGACCGCTACCGCGGCCAATCCTGTCATGCCCTTTTAAGAAAAAGTCTTCTTGACATCTCTGACATGATTCTATTCTTACACCCGGACATCTAAAACACCACGGCAAAATCAGTTGGTCCTGCGGGAAAAGATGAGTCCGGCAAGGGAGAGAGCCAGAAGGATGAACAAAGTCAGGGAGGAGGCTCTGGAGGCTTTTGCACCGATGGAATAGGCCTTCGGCTCAAAACGCATCACGATGTCGTGCTCTCCGGCCGGGAGGTTGGCGGCGCGGAAGATCCAGTCGGCACGGAACAAGTCCAGAGGAGCGCCGTCAACAGTGGCGGTCCAGCCGTCCGGGTAATAAATCTCACTGAATATGGCCGTTCGGGCCGCGGACGCGCTGTAATGATAATGGAGTTCGTTCGGGGCGTAGGAGGTCATCCGGATGAAGTCTGTGGCCAGGCCATCGGCAGGCAACTCAGCAGAACCTTCAATAAAGTTCTCCGCAAAACCCTCAACAGGCTCTTCAGCAGACTCCTTGACGAAACTGCCTATGGCATTAGCTGCGGCTGTCTTGGCAAAACCAGCGCTGGCAGCGGCGAAGTCCGCTCCGATCACGGCGGTGCGTCTTAAATCCACGGAATCAATCAAGGCGATCTCCTCGTCCGGTGTCTCAGCGGGAACGAACGAATCCACGAACCATGCGGGACCGAAAGCCTCAAGGTTTTCAACAGGCGGCATCTCCGCACCAAGGATGAAGTACTTGGTGTTCAGCGCCGAAAGCACAGGAATATTCCTGAGTCCGCCTTGGAATGCCTCTAAGGTCTTGGCACCGCGTGTGCTGAGCGACACCGACTGAAGTTCCTTGACGATGTGCCTGTCGATCAGATCCTGATAGCGTTGCAGCTTCGCCGGACTGTAGCCCCCGACGCACTTGTGCCAATAAGGGTTGAAGGAGTCATTGAATATGTCAGCGCTCAAATCCACGACTCTGTAGGATGGAGACTTGTCCTCAAGGATCAGCTTGTCCACCTGTCTGGCCGTGAACTGGTTGTTGAATTGGCGAGGGGTCGTGAAACTGTCCGAATCGAGGTAGCGCTTGCCGACCGCGAACATATTCACAAACACGAGAAGACATATTCCCACCATCGCCTGCATCCTGCGGGCGTTGCCGATGTGAGGGTCACTCTCGTAGGACTTCGGAGCGTTCTTCGGAATGCTGTAGGCCCAGAGGATCAGGCCGAACGTGACCACGATCAGAATCATCGACCACCATGCGTCCACCGAAAGGATGTGCCTTCTGTCCGCCTTGAGAGCATCCACGATGATGTCCTGCATCTGGGTGTCGGCCCTGCCGGAGAACGAGCCGGCGATGCCTGGAATCATGGCGCAGAGCAGACAGAATCCTGCCGTCAAGGCAAGGGCTATCCAACCTGCCTTCAGGAACTCTTTCTTTGAATATTCCTGCTTAAGAATTCGGTCAAGGGTGATGAAGCCAAGCATCGGCAGGGTGAACTGCAACACTATCAAAGCCATGGACACCGTCCTGAACTTGCTGTACATCGGAGCGTAGTCGAAGAACAGCTTCGTGAACCACATCATGTGGTTGCCGAGACTGAGGAACACGGCCAGAATGGTGGCGGCCAGCAGCCACCATTTCTCCTTTCCTTTGTAAAGGAACAGGCCGAGGACGAACAAGAAGACTGTGATCGCACCCATATACATAGGCCCGGCCGTGAACGGCTGAGGTCCCCAGTAAAGTGGCAGAGACTTGGCGATTTCGTTGGCATTGCCCTGTCCGGCCTGACGGAACAGTCTCACGACTTCGGATTTGTCCGGGTTGACTGAACCTGCTGACGATCCTCCGTTGAAGTTCGGGATCATCAGGTTGGGAAGCTCCTCCCATCCATAGGACCAGGCCGTGGCGTAGTCCAGCTGGAGGCCGGTGTTGTTGATCTCGCCACCCTCAGGATGAGAGAGCTCGGAACCGCCACGCATGGTGTATTTCGTATATTCATAAAGCGGGGCGAGTTTGATGGTGTTGGTGCCGATCCCGGCGAAGCCTACTACCAGAAGCAACACGCTGGCTGCAAAGAAACGGCCGAAAGCACCGCGCCGGTCACCGAGCTTGCCGAAGCGGCCGACTTTTTCCAAAAATATTCTCAAAAACACGTACAACGCATAGATCACGATCATTATCGCCAGATAGTAGGTGATCTGCTGGTGATTGGCCTTGATCTGGAAACTCAGGGCGAAACCGAACAGGACGGCTCCGAGCAGGGTTTTCGGAAGCCAGGATTTCCAACCTTTTGTCGCTTCGACAGGCTCGGCGACCGCGCTGTCCGGTCCTTGAGTCTGCCTAATGGCCGGACAAAGCCATGGCCTAAGCGCCGAGCGGTATGTGAAAATCACAGCCGCAAGCGCCCAAGGCAGGAACGCGATCGCCTGCATCTTGGTGTTGTGCCCGACCTGGATGATCTGAAAGTTGTACGAACAATACGTGATGGCGACAGCCCCTCCAATAGCAAGAACCTTGTCCACACCCAACGAGAGCATCAACAGAAAGGCTCCCAACAAGGAGATGAACAGCCAGTTAGCCGGCCTCTTTCCTTTCATCAGAAGACTGTACAACGATTGTGTCCAGTCCCCATCACTGGAAGGAACGAACGAAGTGGTCGGCATCCCGCCGAACATGGAGTCCGTCCAGTAAGTAGGGTCGTCAGGATGAGCGTTGTTCCATGCCACAGCCTCCTGCGACATGCTTCGGTAGCCGGTGATGTCGCTCTGGTTGACAATCTTGCCGGTCAGCACCTCAGGCACAAAGCCATAGGCGAGAACCAAAAACAACAGCACAATCCCGGCATATATTCCAATCTTCTTCATCAAAGTCTTGTCCATAATCTTTGAATATGTAAGCAAATTATTGTTTCTCGGTTATCTGATTCAGCAGCTCCGCCAGCTTCACCGTCAGATTGCGGCGGGTGAATCGTGAGATGTCAGAAGCATTGTCCTTGAGCTCATCATTCCGGAACTCCTCCCAACAGAAATCAACCCATGCCTTGATCTTCTTCTCATCATCCCAGTCATAGACCACACCCGAGCCGGTCTCGCCGACAATACGTGCCATCGCACCGTCAGTCTGACCTATTCCCAGAATCGGACGGCGCGAAGCGAGATATTCAAAAAGTTTTCCGGGCAGCACGGCGCGATATTCAGGTTCCTTCCTCAATGGCAGAATCAGGATTGAAGCATTCAGTTGCTCCCTGACAGCCGTTTCGTGATCCTGATAGCCGAAATCTTTCAGATTGCCCCCAAGCCCGGCCTCCTCGATCGAATCGGTGATCTCCTTGTCGGTCTTCCCCACCAACCTGATTCTCAGCGATCTTCTGAATTCACCATCCTCCTCACACTTCTGAGCCAACACTTTCCAGAGAGTCTCAGGATTGCCGTCAGAAGCAAACAAACCGGTATGGGTGATGTTGAAGTTCTCGTCAAGCTCTACATCCTTATTGAAATCCTCCTCATCGTAGCCGTTGGTGATCAGCTCGACAGGAGTCTTTGTCATCGCCTTGAACTCGTCCTGAACCAATGGGGAGACTGCGATCACTTTTGTAGCTCCGTCCAGAACCGCCCGCTCCAGACGATGATGCTTTCTCTCCGACCATGAAGTCAGTCCAAGATGCTTGAAATAAAACATCCTGGTCCACGGATCACGGAAATCCGCCACCCATGGAAGTCCCGTCGCCTTGGAAAGCCGAAGTCCGATGAGGTGCATTGACTGTGGCGGACCTGTCGTGACAATGGCGTCAACCGGATGATCCTCAAGATATTTCTTCAGGAAACGGACGGACGGACGCACCCACATCACCCTTGGATCCGGAATGAAGAAGTTTCCTCTGATGAACAAGGAAAGTTTCTGTTTCCACGACTTTCTCTGCCCGTTGATCGGATTGACCTCATCATTTCCTGCGTTGGCCGCCGTCAAGGTCTTGAGATCAGTGGAACTCCCTTTCCCCATCAGCTTACGGTAAATACCATAAGGCTCGAATATATGGCTTTTGACAACCTCGGCCTCAGGCGGAATCTCCGCCGCCAGAGTCTTGTCAATCGTCGTCAGTTCAGGATTCTCAGGTGTATAAATGACCGGTTGCCATCCCACAGCCGGAAGATATTTCGCGAATTTGACCCATCGTTGCACCCCGGATCCCCCGGACGGCGGCCAATAGTATGTGATTATCAGAACCCGTTTCATCATGCCATTGAGTCTCTTAGTAATCCTTAAAAAATAACTTGGTGATCTTTGATTGTCTTTTCGGTCTATATGTCTTTCCTCATCAGTCTTGTGCCACCGGCACACTCCTCCTTCCTCACAAAGACATCCATCCTCGAAAACACTGCCAAATCTTTACCAACTTGTTTTTTTAACGCTTACTTAATTCTACAAAGATAGTTGTTTTTGCAATCAGTCCGACATGCGGAACCGGATAATTCTGTCGGCCTCAACGAGCATCGCCTATGAACTTCCGGCCGATTCGATGGGCGAGGCGTTTCCAGTCCGGATCCGGCATCCTGTCCGATGCCGTCGGCTATATGGATGGCCGGCTCACTATGGAGAAGTACCCCGACAGGATCAGACGGGTCAAGTACCGGGACGAAGAGAGCAAACGGGAGTTCATCCTCTTCACGAACGCGCTGGATATCAGCCCGATGATGGTGGCCGAACTATATCATCAGAGAGGCAGATCGAGCTGTTCTTCAAATGGGTAAAACAGCATCTCAGGATAAAAAAGTTCTGGGGCAACTCCGAAAACGCCGTCAGGATACAGATCTACTCCGCCGTCATCAGCTATTGCATAAGGGCCATAGTGCAGAAGAAGATGCGCGTCAAGAGGTCAGTCTACGAGATGCTGCAGATCGTAAGCGTCTCACTGACAGACACTACGCCTCTAAGAGACTTGTTTGGAAAACCTAACTACAATATTGTCAATGAACTTGATGATTACAGTGAACCGACTTTGTTTGATTTTTAATTATTTTAATTTATAAACCTGCCCACTTTTTAGTGGACAGCAGTGGGGAGGAGAACCTATTATTTTCCGGAATATTAAAGGATTAGTCTCCACAGATGAATTGGCGGTAAGCGGAAAAACGGGCGGTGAGGACATCTTCCGGGATGGAAAGTCCATCCTTGAATATTTCAAAGCAGCCGGTCTTGGAGGTCGGGGACCAGTTGCCGACGATCTCGCCGTCAAGGGCGATTACGGGCTGGAATATTCCGTTGTTGCTGTGGGCTTTGCGGGAATGCTCGGGCGGAAGGACGATGTCACGGCTCTTGTAGCCGATGAGATATTCATCATACGGAGCGATGAGATGAACCGTTCCGGAGCGGAATCCTCTGGTGCGGGTGGATTCGTGAATATAGAACTCACGGCCTTTCCACGTTTCCTTAACGAGTTCGTCACCAATGATTTCGACAGCTTTCTGACAGTCGCTGACATTCAGGCCGGACCACCAGAGGAAGTCCTCGAACGTGGCCGGAGAGTGGCTTCGGAAATATTTCCGCGCCAGCATTCCCAAAGCGTCCTCTCCCGAGATATTCAAAGAATTTCCAATCTTCTCACGCACAAGGGAATAGGTGCTTTTCATCGGGTGCAGGTCGCCGCTGCAAAGAAGTCCGGAAAGCTCCGCCAGACGGATGTGGTAGGACAGGCGGTGATCGTCCATCGTGATTCCCCTTTCGGCGAGCGCGGCGACAAAATCAGCCTTCCGGGCACTACGCTGCCGGAGCAATGTTTCCTCGAATATTCCTGAAATCAGCTCCTGCTCTTCCGCCGGGATGGAGATCTTGTTGGCGCTCATCCAGCCTCGAAGGCCGGACAAGGCTTTGGTCCGGCAAACGGACAGAATCCAGCCAAGATCCTCACCCGCAACCAGTTGCCAAGTGCAGCGAAGCAGATGTGTCCTGACAATCCGCCCCTCGTTGAACGCTTTCTCGAACGCCTTGAGAGACGGACTCTTGGTCCGCATCGCCACCGCCCAGCGGACCATCCGGTACTCCTGCCCCTGCATCGCCCCGAACCACGACACAACCTCCTCCGGTTTAGTGAACTGAGGACAAATCAACTGCTGGCTCAAAAGTCTTGCGGTGACTGGATTCATAGTTGTACGGTTTTGCTGCAAAGATAATCAATTCCGCCTTTTGTTTCTTTGCGGTCTGAAATGAAAGACGTAACTTTACCATATTCAAAAACATTAAAGACAATGCTCAAAAAAATCTTCACGGCGCTGACGGTCGCGCTGTTCTTTGGTTTGATGGCTTCGGCTCAGGAATACAAGGGGCCGGAACTGACACCGGAATTTGTGTGCGACCTTGGGAAATTGACTCCGGATAACGTCAAGGTCAAGGGAGCTACACAAGGGTTTGCTATCTGGGGAAAATACGGGTTTGTGTTTCACGACAAGGGGCAGTGTGTCGTCATTGACATGAAAAAGAACAAGTTCGTCTCCACTTTCATGTTGGAAGGAAACAAGTCGCACTGCAACAACGCATCCTTCGGAGTGGAAAAAGGATCGGAATTCCCGTTGCTTTACATCTCAGGATGCAAGGGAGATCACTGCTGCTATGTCACGGACATCACTTTGGACGGGGGCACGATTGTGCAGAAGCTTTTCCACACCGGAGAGGGCTACACAGGGTCGTTCGACTGGTTCATAGACAGAAAGAACAAGATCATCTACACCTATGGGTCAAGCGGCGAGATGCGGAAACTGGTCAAGAAATTCAGGCTTCCAACTTTGAAGGACTCTGATGAAAACGGAGAGGTTCTTCTTACACAGGACGATGTGCTGGATGAGTTCTATGTCCATGGCATAAAAATATATCAGGGCAGTGTCCTTGGCGGGCATTATGCCTACCTTGGAGACGGCTACCCGCCTCACGACAGATTACTGCACGTTGTGGACATGAACACAAAGACTTTGGTCAAAACCGTCAACCTGAACGACCTGCATCATGAGCCGGAAGGCGTGGACGTCAAGGGCAAATGGCTCTACATGGTCCTGCACGTCAGCAGACAGCCACGCGACGGACAGATCTACAGGTTCAGGATCAAATAGAACACTACCCGACAAGCCCGGTAATGAAAATCACCGCGATGGTCACCGGAGCGACATACTTGATGAGGAAATAGACAACCGGAAACAACTTGTTGTTCAACTTGAGGGAACCGCCGTTCGTGAGTTCGTCACGGACGGCTTTCTTGTCCATCTTCCAGCCGACAAAGACCGAGAACAGGAAGGCTCCGAGCGTCATCAGGTAATTGGAGCACATTTTGTCACAGAAACTGAATATCCCGTCTCCCAGAATCTTCACATCCGACAGCGGTCCGAACGACAGTGAGCAGAGCACCCCGACAGCGAACGTGGCGAAGAAGAGCACGACTGATGCTTTGTGCCTCGAAACACCCTTCTCCTCAACGAGATAGGCAACCCCAACCTCAAGAATGGAGATGGACGATGTAAGCGCGGCGACAAGGATGGTCAGGAAAAACAGAATCGCCACAAGGCTACTCACGATCTGCCCGCCCGCACCCATCTTCGCGAATATGTAAGGAAGGGTCTCGAACACGAGCCCCGGTCCGGCGGACGGCGCGATTCCGGCTGCGAACACTGCCGGCATGATGGCAACCCCCGCAAGCATCGCAAACAGCAGGTCAGAGACAGCTGTACCCGCTCCGGAAGCGATAAGATTCTCTTTCTCACTGACGTAGGATGAATATGTCAGCATGGTTCCAACGCCCAGAGACAGCGAGAAGAAGCTCTGACCCAAGGCCGCGGAGAACGCCCCTGGAGTCAATTTGGAGAAGTCCGGCTTGACAAGGTACCTGACTCCGTCTCCAGCTCCCGGGAGTGTTACCGAGTAGATGGCGATGGCCACAATCAGCACGAACAGGATGGGAATCGAAACATTGCTGAACTTCTCGATGCCCTTTTTGACACCCAGAAAGACAATCAAAGCCGTCAGCGACAGGAATATGAACAAGCAGATTATCGGCCCCCAGACCGAAGATGCGAACTCGCCGAACATCCCGGTGACGGCCTCGGCCTTGTCAAGCGTGAAACTGAAAGTGGCGGATTTGACGAGATATTCAATGGCCCATCCGCCCACCACGCTGTAGTAGGAAAGGATGATCAGCGGGGTGATGACCGTAAGAAGCCCCAGCCACTTCCATTTGGAATGCGGAGCGAGGGCGTTCATCGCGCCGAATGTGCTGAGATGGGTCTTCCGGCCGATCACCGATTCGGAAAACAGGATCGGCAGGGAAAGGACGAAGGAGCACACTATGTATATGAGTATGAAGGCAGCTCCTCCATATTCACCGACCATGTAAGGGAATCTCCAGATGTTGCCAAGTCCGATGGCTGAGCCGGCGAAGGCCATTATCACGGCAGCGCGGCTGCCGAAGTTCTCTCTGTCTGACATATTCGTTAAGTTCGTTTTTTGCGTCCGGCCTGCGGGGGATGCCGGGTTGTCGTTTTATTTATGTGCTATTGACGCTTCGGTGCTTCGACAGGCTCAGTGACCGATCAAATGGTCGCCGAGCCTGTCGAAGTGACCTGAAAGCGTCTTTTGTAAACTTTGAATTCGTAAGTGTAACCGGTTTCCGGATCCGTGGCGGACGGCGCTTCCGATTCCACCATCCAAATCGCCGGATCGATCACCGGGAAGAACGTGTCCGCGTCCTCAATCTCTGTGTGAACGTGCGTAATGTAGAGCTTGTCCGCCGTAGGAAGAGCCTTGCGGTAGGTTTCACCGCCGCCCATGATGAAGATGCGCCCCGGCTCTGTTTCCCGACCGCCATCAGCATAGCCAGCCACCTCTTTTTCTGACACTTCGACATCTACGGCAGCATCGTTTACCTTCGATTTGGCAGCCTTTTCCACCAATGAATATGCATCCTCAAGGTTTCCGGCCACCTTCACACCTTCCGGAACATCATCCCAAGACCGTGTGGAAATCACAATGTTATCCCTTTTAGGGAGCGGCCTTCCTATCGAAAGGAATGTCCTGTAGCCCATAACCACCGGATTGCCGGTGGTCGTGCGCCTGAAATATTTCATGTCTTCGGCAATATGCCAGAGCAGGTCGTTGTCTTTCCCTATCGCCCCGTTGTCCGCAACCGCCGCTATGATACATTTTTCCATAAACCAAAACTGTTTCCGGCCGTAAAGTTACAGTTTTTTACCATATCCGCAAAACAGAAAATGAACAAGTTGCGGTCAAAGCGCATAACACTGACACTCTGTGAGACTTTAATTTATAAGCCCCAGAATCCGAAACCCTCGTGCGCGGAAATCCGACCTTCGCTCACGAGACAACCTCGACAGGCCATCCCGTGCGCAGAACTGGCCTTACTGCTCACGAGGCGACCTCGACAGGCTCTCCCGTGCGCAGAACAAGCCTTACTGCTCACGAGGCGACCTCGACAGGCCATCCCGTGCGCAGAACAAGCCCTCCTGCTCACGAGGTGATCTCGACAGGCCCTCCCGTGCGCAGAACAAGCCTTCCTGCTCACGAGGCGACCTCGACAGGCCCTCCCGTGCGCCAGAAAGTCACTTTTGCTCACGAGACCGATGAATATGACGGCCGGTGCGCCGGAAGGACGCTTTCACGCACGGAAAACCATTCTAAGGGAAGGCAATCAATTGGTCGCTGAACTTGACTTTCCGGTCGCTGAGTTTGTCGAAGCGTTGGTCACTTCAACAGGATCAGTCCCTTATATGACTTGAAGCGACCGGAGGAATGTGTAAAGAATCTTTACACTTACTGTAAAGATTCTTTACACTTTTGCATATTCATAAAATAAGAATATCCCTGAATGACAATCACTTGAATCTTTTGGCATGGTAATGGTTTGGCCAAATGACGGTTTTTGCGGAGGGTCGTTTCGACAAACTCAACGATCACCTGGAAGACAAGCTGGTGACAGTTATCGTGACCAACACATTGCACGTTGAATTTGTTGATTGTTGGTGAGATCGTTGAACCACGGTTGGTGAACATGCCGGACAAGGGCCGCTGAGCCTGTCGAAACGACTTTCGGTGAAGGTTAGTGAAAACCGTTATTAGTAAGCGTTTAAAAATAGGTTGGTAAAGAATTTGAGGCAATGAAATATTTCTTTAGGTTTCTGAAGAACAATCCGCTCTATGCGGTGATCAATATGGTGGGACTGGCGCTCTCGCTTATGTTCGTGATACTGATCGGGGACTACACCTACCGGCAGTTCAGCATCGACAAATGGCACAGGAACCATGAGAGAATCTACGTGCTGGGCACAGAGAACAGGAACTCACTCATGTCATGGCCGGACTGCGCCCACTCGCTCAAGGACAGGTACCCGGAGGTGGAAGATGTGTGCTGCGTCTATATGCACAACGGAAAGATAAAGCACGAGGACAGAGTCTATGAGGAAGCACAAGGGGACAACGCCGGCAACATAATGCTCGCGGACTCCAATTTCTTCAGATTCTTTGATTTTAAGATGATAGAAGGAGACCGTGAGACCGCCTTGGACAGCCCTGAGAAATGTGTTGTCACAGAGTCTCTTGCCAAAGCCTTGTTCCCGGACGGCAACGCTCTCGGTCAGCCGCTTCAAATCGAAGGGACACGTTATGTCTTCGTAAGTGACGACAACGGCGACCCATACGACAGCTCGCTTGTTTACACTGTCTCAGGGGTCATCAAGGATTTGGACAAGACAGTGTTCCTGAACGAGACGGCGGTCATCGCCAATTTCGAACGCGCACCGCAGGTCCTCGGCTACAGACTCCGCAACGACCTGATGGCCAGCGGGCCGTTAGGTTCGACATTGTCCTTCCTGATGCTGAGACCAGGGGCGAGCCTCGAAGATAAGATTGAAGACCTGACCTCCTACTGCATTGAGAGCATTCCGGTGTTCAATTTCTACGGCAACACAAAGGCCGCCATCATCCCGCTTGACGACCTGATGTTCGCGCCACAAAATACTGGCGCGGGCCTTCAGACCGGCGACAAGAGCCTTTTAGGAATATTGCTGGCCGTTGTTCTGGCCATCCTCCTGTTCGCCGTCACCAACTACATCAACCTGACCGTCGCCAACACCGGCTTCCGGGCAAAGGAAATGGCCACCAGAAGGCTTCTCGGAAGCAATGGCTTAGGAATATCCTTGGAGCTGATCGGGGAATCCACATTGATGGTGTTCATCTCGTTCATCATCGGCGGGGCGTTGGCCCTGTTGCTTGAGGACAAGATGGCCGTTCTTTTCAAAGGAAAGATTGACATCCTCAAGGACATCAACCTCGCCACAGTCTCGGTCAGCCTTCTGTTCATTGTCCTGACAGGAATCATCTCAGGAATAATGCCGACCATCTCGCTGTCAAAGTACAAGCCTATCGATGTTGTCAAGGGTTCGTTCCGCTACCATTCCAAGATGGTGCTCAGCAGGATATTCATAATCCTCCAGAACGTGATCACGATGACGATGATGACAGCCACTCTGACGATCCTGCTCCAGATGAGCCATCTGGTCAATGCTCCGCTGGGCTACAACACGGAAAACATCTACCGTGTCAGCTCCGACAATCCGGAAGTCCTGAGAAATGCTCTGAAAAGCCAGCCGTTCATCCAAGGAATAGGCTCGTTCTCAGGTACATCCCTTGACGGGAACTACTGTTCGATGAGCACCCGTAAAGACAAGGACAACAATAATCTTCTGGTCTATCTCACAACTTGGGACAAGGAGTTCATCGACATAATGGGCATCAATCTGGTCAAGGACAACCATCTTTCAGGCGATGTGAAATATATCAATGAAGAGCTCGCCGGAAAACTGAGCCTGGGGGATGGAGAATCAGAGGTGACATGGGGCGATGGCAAAGTGATGCAGGTCGCCGGGATATTCTCCAATTTCCACATGACGAACATCCTTGATCCATACCAGCCGTTCCTCATCTCGGTAAAGGACACGGATGAGATCGAGGATCCTAATTTTATGGTCAAGACTGACGGCTCCCTTGATGCCAGGAAGAAGCTCTGTGACCTGATCAAAGAGGTTGACGGAACCACCGAGGATCTTGACTGGAAAGTGCAGAGCATCGAGAGCACCGTCAAGGCCTCGCTCACGGAGGAAAAGAACACGATGAGGGTCGTAGGCATATTCACTGGCGTGGCCGTCCTCATCTCCATTCTCGGCTTCATCGGGATGTCGCTGTTCTTCATCAGGCAGCGGAAAAAGGAGATCGGTGTGCGCCGCATTATGGGCAGCACAACGAACGAGGTCCTGTCCCTGCTCCTGACGAAGTTCTGCGCCCCGCTTCTGGTGTCGTTCATATTCGCCGTGCCGTTCTCCTGGTTCATTATGGACAAGTGGCTGGAAGGCTTCTCGTACCGGATCGGACTGAGCCCGTGGATATTCATCGCCTCCGGAGCCGTGTCGCTCCTCATCGCAGTCGTCTCGATCTTCTTCCAGACCCTCCACGCCGCCCACTCCAACCCCGCCGACGCCATCCGCGCGGAATGACGTCCTTAGGTTCATCTTTCCAGCAACCTGCACCATAGCAAAAACAGGATTGGGGCACAAAAGGTGTCAACCACTTGATTTTTGCAATACTATTATTATATTCGCAACATAGTTGCGGTTATTATTAAAAAATCCGCAACCCTACAGAACGAAAACAATTAATGCTATGTATAATAGAATATTTGATATAGATAGCCGCCTTGATGAAGGAATGTTCCTTTTCGGCGCTCGTCAGGTAGGGAAATCCACGCTTCTCAAAGAGAAGTTTAAGGATGCGGTGTATTTTGATTTGCTTGATTCGGATCTGCGAAAGCGCCTTCAACGCAAACCGGAACTATTCAAAGAGGCCCTTGACAAATACCCCGAAAAGACACTTGTGATAGTTGATGAGATTCAAAAAGTGCCGGATCTTTTGGACACGGTTCATAGTTTGATGGTCGAGAAAGGCCTCTATTTCATACTGAGCGGTTCAAGTGCCAGAAAACTGAAAAAGAGAGGAGCGAACACACTTGGTGGACGCGCCATCCCAGAAACCTTGTTTCCTCTTGTAAGTGCCGAAATTCCGGATTATGACCTTTCCCGAGCCATACAAAACGGAATGATTCCAAGGCATTATATGGTAAACAATGCAGAAAGGCGATTGAAAGGATATGTCGAAGTGTACCTCAAAGAAGAGATTCTTGAGGAGGCAGCCGTCAAAGACATCGGTATATTCGAAAGATTTATGGAGGTGGCGGCGATAAGCGACGGCGAGATCATCAACTATGAAAACATCGCGTCAGATTGTGGCGTGGCCGCGAACACCGTCAAGGCATACTTCCAAATACTATATGACACGCTCATAGGATATGAGATTCCAGCCTACCGGAAAGTGATCAAAAGAAAGTTGACGCAAGCCCCGAAGTTTTACTATTTCGATGTAGGAATAGTCAATTATCTGATGGGAAGGAATAATCTGAGAGCAGGCACTCCTGAATATGGTCACGCATTTGAACATCTTGTGATGCAGGAACTTATCGCATACTTGGGTTACAACGACAAGAAAAAGGATCTTTCATATTGGCACACATATTCAGACATTGAGGTAGATGCCATCCTCGGTGACGCCAAAGTGGCGATTGAGATAAAATCCACCGATGATGTTCAAACCAAGCACAAGACCGGACTCAACCGCTTTTCCGAAGAACATCCGGAAGCAAGGCTGATTCTGGTGTCCACCGACCGGCTCACACGAAAAACCGGGAATATCGAACTCATCTACGTGTGTGACTTCTTTGAGATGCTTTGGGCCGGTGAGATCTATTAGATCGCAAAACCTTGACAGAAGCAAAAACAAAGTTAAATGCTCCTGTCAAGGTTAAATTACACTACGAAGGAAGCATTTTATGGAGAATATGCTCCCGTTGAATTTCGGTGTCCGAACTAAAGGAAGAATCAAAGCAAGTATCGTCTTTCAAGGCATCATGAAATGCTGGCAAGTATTATCACAATGATGATAATGATGATGCATCCGATCTTGCTGTTTTTTTCATCCTTAGCCTTTTTCTTTGCTTTAAGAGCCTCGGCAGCCTTCTTTGCTTTCCGTTCTTCTTCCTTTCTCAGATAAGCGGAATATTCAGGAGATCTCTTAAACTCTTCCTCCGGCTTTCCACAAAGGAATTTCCCCTCGTAAGTTATCTGACCGTCTTCACCATACTGTTTTCCACTGCAATTGTCACAAAAACTACAAATAAAATACATCAAAAATTACAAATGAATTACAACAAATACTTAAAATAAATCACATCAAAAACTTAAAATGCGTTTGGTAATCAAAGTAAAATGAGTGCCTTTGCAGCATAAAACAAAATCGAGTATGGCATATCTAAATAGAGTCTTTGACGTGCGACTTAAAGCGCATCTTAAAGCAATGGGAGCAGTGCTCATTGAAGAACCAAAATGGTGTGGCAAGACCACCACTGCCAAGCAGTTGGCCAATAGTGTTATTAGTTTACAAGATACCGACCATCGTGAAGAATATTTGGCTACAGCCATTACCAAGCCCTCATTCTTATTGGAAGGGGAAATGCCTCGCTTGATAGATGAATGGCAAGATGCCCCAATGCTATGGGATGCAGTGCGCACATAGGTTGATGAGCGTGGCTTGCCTGGTCAATTCATATTGACAGGGTCTAACGCTATTGATGACAGTAGAATCCATCATAGTGGAACAGGGCGTATTTCTCGGATGGAGATGCTGCCCATGAGTCTGTGGGAATATGGTGAATCTAACGGCAGCGTATCATTGATGGAGATGTTCGACAATCCTCAAGAAGAAATCTTCGCTACCTCGGAACTAAAAATGGAAGAAATCATATTTGCTGCATGCAGAGGAGGTTGGCCTGCAACATTGAATTTAGGTGACGACAAGTCAAAATTACTTGTTGCCAAAGAGTATGTAAAGTCTGTTTATAAAAATGACATATCACGCATAGATGGGGTAAAGAGGAATCAGAAGTTGGCGCATCTGATAATGAAATCATACGCACGCAACATCTCTACATTGGCGAAAACCACATCCATATTGGCAGACGTTACCGCTGCTGATGATGTGGAATGTACCAGGCCTACGCTTGAAAGCTACATCGATGCATTGGAAAAACTGTTTGTCATTCAGGACATAAAGGCTTGGTGCCCTTCCATAAGGAGCAAGACAACAATCCAAAGCAGACCCAAACGAGCGTTCTGTGATCCATCGGTTGCAGTCGCATCACTCAACCTGTCACCAGAATCCTTGAAGACTCAATTAAAGACATTTGGCTTTATTTTCGAGCAAATGTGCGCACGAGATATTAGGGTGTATTCAGCTTCTCACGATAGCCGCCTCTCATACTATCGCGACCGCTACGGACTGGAAGCCGACCTTGTGCTTCATCTTGATGATGGACGCTATGCTCTGATAGAGTGCAAACTTGGCAGCCGTGAGATAGAAGAAGGAGCCAAACATCTTTTGGAAATAAAACGACTCATTCAAGTGCATAATGAGACAGAAAAGCAGGTGCCGTTGCGCGAGCCCGACCTGATGATTGTCATGACAGGTGGCAGCATGGCTTACACACGCCCAGACGGAGTCAAAGTCATACCGCTTGCTTGTTTGAAAGATTAAAAAAGACATGTCATGAATGATATCAGTAAGGACAACCTCCCAAAAGATGGCAGCGGATGTGGCTGATGGCTTTTGGGAGGCTGTTGTTTAATAACCGAGCCGGGTATAAACGTATAGTTTTCTGATAATTACAATTGGCGTTTTATTGTTGGATTCCTTTTGTTCAGACCGCGACGGGAGCCTTGATGGCGGGCCAGGGGTCGTAGCCTTCGAGGGTGAAGTCTTCGTACTTGAAATCGAAGATGGACTTCACATCGGGGTTGATGCGCATTGTCGGGAGCGGGCGGGGCTCACGGGAGATCTGCTCGCGGACCTGATCGAAATGGTTCAGGTAGATGTGGGTGTCGCCGGTGGTGTGGATGAAGTCGCCGGGCTTCAGGCCGCAGACCTGGGCTATCATCATCGTCAGCAATGCGTAAGAGGCTATGTTGAAAGGGACTCCGAGGAAGGTGTCGGCGCTGCGTTGATAGAGCTGGCAGGAGAGCTTTCCTTCGGCCACATAGAACTGGAACAGGCAATGGCAAGGCGGAAGGGCCATCTTGTCAACCTCTCCGGGATTCCAGGCGGTGACGAGCATTCGTCTCGAATCAGGATTGTTCTTGATCATATTCACCACCTGTGTGAGCTGGTCGATGGATCGGCCGTCGGGTGCCGGCCAGGAGCGCCATTGGTGGCCATAGACAGGGCCAAGGTCACCGTTCTCGTCGGCCCATTCGTCCCAGATGGAGACACCGTGGTCCTTGAGATACTTGATGTTGGTGTCGCCGGAGATGAACCACAGAAGTTCATAAATGATAGATTTCAAGTGAACTTTCTTGGTGGTCAGAAGCGGGAAACCTTCGGAGAGGTCGAAGCGCATCTGGTAGCCGAAGACGCTTTTGGTGCCTACGCCGGTGCGGTCATGCTTGACCACGCCGTCGGTCATTATGTGACGCAGAAGATCCTGATACTGTTTCATTTGTGAATATCTTCAATTGTTATGGCAACTTCGACGCTTCGGCACTTCGAGAAACTCGATGACCGATGTTGGGAGGTCGCTTCGACAGGCTCTGCGACCGAAAATCAGCGACCGATGTTGACGATAGTGACAAAAAAAGGCTGGTTGCTGAGCCTGCGGTTGCTGAGCCTGTGAAGCATCGAAGCGTACCAGCCTTGTATCATTGTAAAACCAACTATTTCCTGACTGAGAACGCCCAGATGATGGCCTCGCTGAAGGTCTCGCCCAGACGAAGCACGGTCGTAGGGAACTCAGGCTTGTTCGGCGAATCAGGGCAGTGCTGGCACTCGATGGCCACACCCTCATAGTCGTGATAGCCACGTCCGCACTTGCCGGCAGGACAACCCTCAAGCCAGTTGCCGGTGTAAATCTGGACTGCTGGCTGGGTGGTCAGAACCTCAAGCTGACGGCCGCTCTCCGGAGAGTACAGCTGAGCCGCCGTCTGAAGCTGACCAGCCTCATAGTCGTTGATCATGAAGCAGTTGTCATACCCCTTACCATAGTTGAGAGCCGGGAAGTCAGCCTTGATCTCCTCACCGATTTTCTTGAACTCCCTGAAATCCATAGGTGTACCTGCAACCGGGTCTGGCTCTCCTACAGGAATCAAGGTCTCGTCAGTCGGCAGATAGACCTCGGCGTTGAGTTTCAACTCGTGATCGAGGATATTCCCGTTCCCCTCGCCATTCAAATTGAAATAGGCGTGGTTGGTAAGATTGACAACGGTTGCCTTGTCGGTCTGAGCCGTGAATGTCAACTTCAACGCGTTGTCCTCGCTCCACTCGTAGTGGGCGACAACCTTCAGATTGCCGGGATAACCAGCCTCACCGTCCTGCGAAAAGTACTGGAACTCAACGGCTTCCCCCTCGACGCGGCTGTCCCAGACCTGATTCTGGAATCCTTCCGGGCCGCCGTGCAGATGATTAGGGCCATTGTTGACCGGCAATGAATATTCCACCCCGTCGAGCGTGAACTTTCCGAGGGCTATGCGGTTGGCGTAGCGTCCAGGGCACTTTCCGGCGCAAGGGCCGTCGGCGAAATAATCCTCAGGCTTGGTATAGCCCAAAACAACATCGGCGATCTTTCCGTCCTTGTCCGGCACGGCGATCGACACGATTCCGGCACCTATGCTTGAGAGGCGAACGAACGCGCCGCTTTCATTCTCAAGAGTATAAAGGAATATCTCCTTTCCGTCAGGGGACGTACCCCAAAGTTCCTTGGTGATCTTCATATTCAGTGTTATTTTAGATTGTCAAGATATGGCAGGACATTCTCCACAGGAGCGTCCTTCATTATCACTTTCTTCTCGGAATCAAGCACATACAGCGATGGAATAGCCCGGACATTATAGGTGACATCGGAGCGGATTATGTAGCTCTGGTCGTAGCCGTTGTACCAGTTCTTCGGATAGACGGAGGCATTTTCACGCCACTTGTCCAATTCCTCGTCAATGTAAACATTCACCACAGCAAGCCTTCCCGAGGCCACCAAAGCGGCAATCTTTCCGTCCGAAGTCAGGCTCTCTATGATTTCCTTGCAGGCCGGGCAGCCCGGATTGGTGAAAAACAGCAGCGTCGTCTCTGCCTTGATTCCATAAAGTGTATGCCTCTTACCAGCAAGGTCAGTGAATATAAAATCAGCGGCCGGCGACCCTATCATATTCAAAGAGCACATCTGGGTTTCAAATGAATATGACGGCTTCAAATCAGGGTCAGAATATTCAGAGGCAGCGAGGCGTGAGACGTACGGCAAATAAAGATCCTCGTTGCGCACAGGCGAGTTCGGGTCGTAGAGGTACTTGGGAACCATCTTTTCGAAGAATCCGAAGACATTGGAGGAGGTGTCGGCCGTCTGGAACTTTTCCACCTTGTCGAAAAATCCGGCCATAGCCTTTCTACCGAAATCTATCGGACAAGCATTCTCCAAAAAGGTCACGAATGTACCCAACGCCTTTTCTACATCATCGGCCAGAACACCGTTAACCACGTTGGAATCACACGGATAGGTCTGGCTCAAGAACTTGTTCCAGTAGTTCGAGATGACATATTCAGCCTTCTCCCGAGGTTCGACAATCACCGCCGGCGGCTCAGGCATAGGCGGAAAGGCGTGCGGTTGAAAAGCGGCGTCCTTTCCGTTTCCACGACCTCCGCACCCCACCATCATCAAGGCGCAAATAATTGTCAATGAATATGTCAGAGCACGTCTCATGTCCTAATCATTCTTTTCCAACAGACTTTGGGAGATGTTGATGATGAAGTCACCCATCTTCTCAAGCTCCTGCACTATGTCGATGTAGAACACTCCTGTCTGGTAGTTGTAGCCTTCCTTCTCGATGTTGACGATGTGCTCCTCGCGCAGACTGTTGCGGTACTCGTTGATGTTATATTCAGCGTCCTCGGCGTTGGATATGTCCTTGAGGAAGAGGGCAGAGGATTCGAGATTGTCAACCATTGCCTTGAAGGCCACGTCCAGAAGATCGAGCATCCTGTCAAGCCTCTTGACCATCTCGTCATCGAAGGTCTTGCCGTGGTCAAGGGCGCGCTTCATCATCCTGCCGATGGCCTCACCGGAGTCTCCGATGCTTTCCAGCTCGCCGATCACCCTGTACATCGACTTGATTCTCAATGCGGAGACAGCGCTGATGTCACCCTTGGACACCTCGTTCAGGTAGGAAGCGATCTCATATTCAATCTTGTCCGTGATGCTCTCGTACTTGACTAGCTTCTCATTGACGGACTCAAGTTCGGATTGGGTCTTGGCGCTCACCGCACTGCGGATGAAGCCGACCTCCCGGCAGCATATTTCCGCAAAATGAATGATTTCCTGCTTGGCCTCGTCGAGGGAAAGTTCTGCCGTGGAAAGAGGTCCGCCTTGAATGAACTTGAGGCGATAAACCTCCTCCTCTCCCTTAGGGGTAGGGATGATCCTGTTGACCGCTTTGACGAGCTGAGGGATGAACCAGACGAGAATCAGGGTCGTGGAAAGGTTGAAGACCGTGTGCAGGATGCATATTCCGTAAAGCATCGAGTTCTGCTGCTCGGGTGAGAAACCTCCTGCGGCGGTCGTTCCGTCGAACAGGGTGACAGGGTTCTCGAAGCCTATCGCGGTGGTCATCGAGGCGATGATCCTCATCAACGGGTTGAAGAACACCAAAGCCAGGACTACGCCGATCACATTGAACAGGGTGTTGGCGATGGCCGTCCGCTTGGCCGAATAGTTCGCCACGGCGGCGGCGATGTTGGCGGTGATCGTGGTTCCGATGTTGGCTCCCAAGACCATCGCGGCGGCCATCTCGAAATTGATCCAGCCGTTCGCCACAAAAACCATCGTCAGAGCAAGGGAGGCGCTGGAGGCCTGCACTATCACGGTTATCAATGCACCAACAAGGGTGAATATGATCACGGAGAAAAAGCCGTAGCTGGTCAGGTTCTTCACAAGAGCCAGAACCTCAGGATATTGGTTCAGGTCCGGCACCGAGTTCTTCATTGTGGCGAGACCTATGAGCAGGAACGCGAATCCGATGATGAACTCACCGAGGTTGCGGTTCCGGTTGCTCTTGAGGGTCATCATGAAGAAGCCAAGGGCGATGAACGGAACCGCGAACGCTCCGATGTCATAGCTGAATCCGAACAGGGAGATCATCCACGCCGTGAGCGTCGTTCCGATGTTCGCCCCCATGATCACCCCTATGGCGTTGCCCAGTGCGAGCAGACCGGCGTTGACCATGCTGACGACCATCACGGTCGTTCCGCTTGATGACTGGATGAGGGCAGTGATGACAATACCCGTGATGATACCTTTGAAGGTCGTTGACGTCATCGACGCCAGAAACGATCGCAGCTTGTCACCCGCCGCCTTCTGAAGACCCTCACTCATCATGGTCATTCCATACAGGAACATGGCCATCGCTCCGAGCAGGGTAAGAATCTGTAGAAAAACCTGCATCTATCTTCTTAAGAATATTCCTACAAATTTACTCAAAATTCTTTTTGGTATTTAAATGATTTCAATAAAAATGAGAAGACTTTCACTAATGTGTCTGTGAAATACACTCGTCTGGAAATCAATGAATTAAGCGATTGTCTTTAGTTAGACTACGCCAAAGGGAATCGTTTAATTCATTACTGTTCAGACATTTACAAAACACCAGACAAAATGCAGAGAGACCGGCTTGTCAAGGACGATGGTGCGTCCGGTGTCGGACAAAGAACCGGTGCGGGTGTCTCGGCGGAAAATCTGGTTGCAACCGCTGTCACGGCAGCAACCAACTTTCTTCTGTTGAAACAGATTCTTCTGGAAGTTCTAAATCCTCACAATTTCGGCATGTGGTAAAACTTAATGAAATAAGTAAGAGTAAAAATAAATAACTCAAGTTTCGCATTTGCGAAACACCACTCTTCTTCACTGCTTGCAGTGAAAGCAAGTCCCTCCCCCGAGGGGAGGGATTTAGGGAGAGGGTAACGTTAAAGGCCCTACGGGGTGCGCGAAGCGCATCCCTCCCCCGAGGGGAGGGATTTAGGGAGGGGGTAACGTGAATTGATGAGGGTGGGCAATCACCTTCGAACGTGAGATAATGTACTTTACAGCAGGTAATTGCCTACTTGCGAAAGTTGAATAAATAATTCTTCATACAACAACCACGATCAGGAGATCCTACAAATTTATTTTCAGCATTAGCGAGTAGTCAGAACCTCGTAAAGCTACTGCTGATGCATCAGAGATTCGACGCCATGGATGGATAGGTCGGTAGTCAGAACCTCATAAAGCTACTGCTGATGCATCTTTGGCATTTCAAAAGTAGTAGAAAGTCCAAGAAAAGCAACAAAAAGAACTTGCCTTGTGATAAAAGCCTTGTGATAAAATCACTATCTTCGCAGATAAACTTTTGAATATTACTTTATGACTAAGACTGGTATCAAGATATTTACTGTGATTCTTCTCGCATTGACCAGCTTCAAATCCAGCGCGCAGTTCTCGCTGACGGGGAGCGATCCGGCAGCGGTGCGGTGGAGGCAGATGGAGACGGAGAACTTCAGATTGATCTTCCCGAAAGGAGAGGACTCACTGGCAAGGGTTTACGGGACGGAGCTGGAGGAGGCGCGGCTAAGGATAGCAAGATCATCAGGTTACCTTATCGGGCAGAGTTACAAGGGGAAGATGCCGGTCGTGCTGCACAGCCGCTATGTGCTGCCGAACGCTTCGGTCACATGGGCGCCAAAGAGAATGGACATATTCACAGTCAACGATCCTTATGAGCCAATGGCGATGCCATGGGTGCGAAATCTGGCGATCCATGAGGGGCGGCACGCGGCGCAGATGCAGTTCGGGGCGGACAGAGGCAACAAGGCGCTGCATTGGCTTTTCGGAGAAATGGCGGCCGGAGCTTTCGCTGGAATATACCCGGGACCGGCGTTCCTCGAAGGCGATGCGGTGGTGGCGGAAACGGCGCTCAGTCGGAGCGGACGTGGAAGACAGGCCTCGTTTCTTGAATATCTGAGACCGGCTTTCGACTGCGGCGACCGGCGGGACTACTACAGATGGTTCTATGGATCAAACAAGAACTATACACCTGATTATTACAGGGTTGGCTATATGCTCATCGCCGGGACGAGAGTATTCTTCAACGATCCTCTTTTCACTCAGGAATATTTTGACCGGGTTGTCCGCAAGGGCTGGCTCTTCAATCTCCAGAAGACCGTCAAGGCCGCCAGCGGAAAAAGTTTCAATGAATCTTTCCGGATCATAGAGGAGAATTTCCAGCAGCTTTGGAATGTTGAGACTGCACTCAGGGAGCCGTTCATGCCGTCAAGGCAGGTCAGCCGGACACCTTCGATGCACACGGAGTACAAAGGGGCAGTCACAGTTGATGGTTCGGGAATATATTCCCTCAAGTCAGGGATGGCCACCGCCAACAGCCTCGTTCGCCTGGATGCCTCGGGTAATGAAAAGAGAATCAGGTCTTTCGCCTCCTACACGAGCAGCCTCTTCCTCGATTCAGAAAGTCAACGAATATTCTGGAGCGAATCCGTGGCGGGGCGTCGGTGGACCCTCGGCGGAAGCTCGCGGATTCGTTATGTGGATCTGACAAAACCGAGGAAAGTCCATGATCTGACAAAAAAAGGAAGGTATTTCAATCCGGCACCGGCACCTGACGGAAATGTCATCGCCGCCTCTGAATATCCTTACGCGGGAGGATCGCGGATCGTTCTGCTGGACACCACTGATGGATCCGTCAAGGAATCGTTCATCGCTCCGGACTCGCTTCAGTTCACGGAGTCGGCCTGGATCGGAGACAGGCTTTTTGCGGCAGGATTGTCGGAGAACGGAATGGGAGTCTATGAGATTGTCGGACGGATGGCCAACGGCAAGGCTGCTCTCCGTCAATTACTTGGCCCTCAACCCGTCACCCTCTCACATTTTCGCACCGTTCCGGCTGTTGGATCTGCGGTTCGACTATACTTACCGAACTTCGGAATGTCCGGCAAAGAAGAAACCTTCAACTCAGGTCACTTCGACAGGCTCAGTGACCGGTCGCCGGGCCATCAGTCCGGCAATGCTCGGGAGCCGGAACAAGACCGGTCGCCGGGCCATCAGTCCGGCAATGCTCGGGGAACGGAACAGGATCGGGCGCCGGGCCTGTCGAAGCGTCCGGTTTCTGAAGGAACACAACTGTCTTTTCTATGCGACAGGACTGGAGTGACGGAGTTATATTCATTGGACGTGGAGAACCTGACACTGCGGCGGCTGACCTCGACACGCTACGGGATCAGCTCACCGGTGTTCAAGGCTGACACGCTGTATTACAGTTCGTTGGCGGCATCGGACAGACCTCGGGACTACAAGCAAGGACGGATGATGTACGCCACAGCGGTAAGCGACCTGCCGATTACCGAAGTCCGCTACGAGGATATTCATAAATACCCTGTCGCAGACGCGCTTACAGCGCAGGAAACCGCCCTTGGCGACTCAATCGCCGTTGCCGCGGAGGTAAAATTTTCGCAACCGGAAAGATATTCAAAGATCAGACTCCCGCATATTCATTCCTGGGCGCCGGTCTATTTCAACTACGACAACGTCGAGTCCATAAGCGGTGACGACTACTACAAGACCGCCTCGCTTGGCGCCACCGCCATGTTCCAGAACCTGCTCAGCACCGGCTACGGAATGGTAGGCTACGGAGCTCATGAGGATCCGTACAAGGACGGGGATTGGAGACATTCCGGACACTTCAAGTACATATTCACAGGTCTTTGGCCGGTGATTGAGTTCTCCGCCGACTTCAATGACAGAGCCGCGATGGACATTCAGAAAATCCAAGTCTCGAAGGAAAAGATGTACAGGCTTTACAACAAAGGCACTCTGACCGACAAGCCTTATTTTGAAGGAGGGTTGAAAGTCTATATTCCGTTCAATTTCTCGTCAGGCGGCATCAACCGGGGACTGATTCCGCAGGTCAAGTACAAGTTCACCAACGACAGGTACAATGACCAGATTCTGTTCCAGCACATCGTGAAAAAAGACGGAAAGGATGTGACCGAGACCTATAGCACAATCGGCGAAAACAACATCTCTCCGCTTCAGACTCTGGATGCATCGATAAGAGGCTATGTCATGAGACAGAAAGCCCCGTCACAGGTCTTTCCGTCGCTCGGATTCGGTGCGGAACTGGGATTTCACTTCAGACCGGGCCATATGAAGGCCTACAATCCGACCGCTTATCTCTACACCTACGGCTATCTTCCAGGGTTCACGGCCCGTCAAGGACTCAGGCTCACCGCGTCGATGGAGGTGTGGTACGGGCCATACGAAGAGGGCGGAATCATGGAAGGAGCATTGACTGCCATTCCAAGAGGGTTCGTGGACACCAACCTTAAAAGCATCATCAACTCCTGCTCGGAGTCCAGATGGAGGGTCACCGCAGACTATGCGATTCCTTTCGCTGACGTGGACTGGTCGTTCCTCAGCCCCGTGGCCTACGTCAAGAACTTCGAGCTGACGCCGTTCTTCGACTGGTCCTACCAGACATTCAGTTGGGACCACAAACTGCATTACAATCCAGGAGCGGTCACGGGCGAGAACCTGTTCAGCGTCGGAGCCGACCTCACCGTCAGGCTCGGCAACTTCTTATGGCTCCCTTACGACACGCAGATCGGCATCCGCTACGCCCGCAACTTCTGGCACTACATCGACCGCTTCCCGATCTCCAACCTCAACAAGGACTACATCGGCTGGATATTCAGCATAAGTCTTTAGATAGACAGAAGCTCAAGAAGCTTCTTGCGCTCTGCGCGGAATGTCTTGACATCCGCGGTGTAGTTGTACTGGTCTGTCACAATCCTGCGGCAAAGAGCGTCGGCATCGGAGGAAGATCTTACCTCAAGCATCCGTAGCAACTCATAGTCCCTTATGCCATCGCGCATGGCCGCAAGACGTATTGATGGATAGACTTTATGGTAGCCGGGCCAGATGATCCACATATCACCTGCCGGATAGTCACCTCCGGCATCTTCCCACGGGTCTTCATTCTTGGCTCCAGCCCAATAGTTAAGACCCCAATGCAGGAAACCAGTTGTGTGGTATCTGTAATTAATCCAATGAGACAATCTTGTAGGCATCAAAGGAATACGGATAAACCGATTCAATCCGTTGCCTTGCGGGCTCATACATTGATAGAGCCATCTCGTCTGACCGTCCGCCCACTCATAGCCGTTCTCTCCCTTAAGATGCAGAAATCCAGGGCAAGGGAAGTCAATGCTTTCCGCACTGATCTTCGAAGTTTCAAGCGGATCCATGATTTTGATCTTAGGCCCTCCCTTGCGCACATAAGACGCAAGATGCCGATAACCCTCGGCATAAGCGTCAGTCGGCTCGTCAAAGAGTGTTTGAAGATAGACTTCAAGATAGCTTCTCCCGTCAGGGAGGGTGTTGGCTTCAAGATATTTCTGGAGTGCGGCAAAATAGAGCGAGACATATGCCTCTGCTTCCGGACTATAGCCAGCGTCTTTTTGGGATACGTAAGTGTAACTTGGGGAATATGTCCCGTCGCCGTTGTCCGTCACAATGATGTCGCCGCTTTCATCCAGTTCAAAACCATTTACAGTCATGTTCGTCCTGCTTCCGACAATGTTCTCACCATGGACATAATGCAGATCCGGACAAGCACGGTAATACATTTCAATCTCCTGGCCAAGCTTGCTGAAATCCGCCCGCATCTCGAACTTCCCGTCGCTTTTCTTGACAAGAACCGGATTCGTTTCGTAACGATGGAAATAGAGAGTCTTAAAACTGTTGGTTCCATATTCCGACACAAAAGGAACCACAATGTTCTCTATCATATCATAGACGGTGTACATCTCCGTACTTTCGCCCCCGTTCATTGCCTTGAGGTCTGGATTTATCCAATGCACTACATCCAGAGTCTGTTTTTCCGGGATGGTCACATCATAGACCTGAACAGCGAACGGTAGCTCCACACTGTCCGTTCCGCGGACAGATGCGACGCCTGTGTATAGTCCCGGCCGGGCATCCCTTGGAATGTCAAATTCAACCCAGAAGGCTGCTCTCTCCCCCGAAGACAAGGAAACGTCCCAATCTTCCAAAGGCATGAGCGCGTCAGGAATCCTTTTCTGGACAGCGGGGTACCTTGAAGGAGGCGGCCCTCCAGCCCAACTGTCCCAGTGCTCGGACGCTGTCACATCCCTCACCCACCAAAGTTTTGGAGTAAGAGACAGCCCGCCTGAACCTTCGGGGGCGAATATGGTGACGGATGGGGTAATATTCCCCTGCGACGTTTCCGCATGTACGACAAACTGCACTGTCGCGGTTTCTCCCTTTGCGACACGGATGGTGTCGGTCTCGAATCCGAACTCCTCGAACATGACAGGTTTCGTGAGCGCGTCCAATTGCGAAATCCAAAGGTTTCCGTGGGAGAGTGCCTTGATTGATGTACGGACATCGCCTGCCGTTGCGATGATTTCGGCATAGCCGCAGCCAGTCGCCTTTGCCTTGCCGTCAGCGCCTATGCTCACTATCTCAGGGTTGGAAGAAGACCAGACCACCCTGTCGGTGCTGTTGTCCGGGATAATTGTCGCGGAAAGGATCGTGGAGGTGCCTTCTGTGAGAATCAACTGCTCCCTGCTGATGATTACAGACTCCGCCGGAATCCGCGAACTGACCACTTTCACATGGCTGACCGCGCTCTTGCTCCCAACGCTCGCCGTGATGTCCGCACTCCCGACACCAACACCCGTAACTTTGCCATCATCCGCCACCAAGACCTTGGTCTCGTCAGACGAAGCCCAAACAAGAGAGCGCCCGGCCGTGGCATTCCATTTCCTGATCTTCCCTGTGAGCATGTAACTCTCACCCTCCTTGATTGTTATGCTTGCGGGGCTTACTTCCACTTCTGACACATCATGCTGTTCCGCATTCAGATTCTCCGTCATGTCTCCGCATCCGACAAAGACCGCGATCGCGGTCGCCACGATGGATGGATATTTTGCTGTCTTTCTCATTATCCTCTATTGATGAACATTTAGATTATCTACACACCTGTCTACTGAAAACTGACTCCGACATTCGCCGGAACGTCAATCACGAATTGGCTGCCGCATCCTGTCACTGTTGTTCCGTTCACGGTGAAATCTTTGATTGTAAGCTCACTTATGGAACTACCGCGGGTCATTATGTTGAATGCAGGATACATGTTGCCGTACTTGTCCAAAACCTTTATCCCATCAAAGCTTATCCGGCTCATTCTTACTTTTGGAGAGCCCCCGTACTGCCAGATCGAGATGTTGCGCCCGGTGCTCGCTATATTGTCGAAAGTGAGGTCGCTTACGGTAAGATCGCTGATTTCAGTAGGTGCCGGAGATCCATGCCAAAGAGATGTCTTCCCGTCTGTGCCCTGCCCGATTGCAAAGGCCGCGCGCAGGTCGTCGGTTCCGCTGCCCTTGTGCTGAAGGAAAGTGCAGTCATTGATTCTGATGTCATGGATCCGTCCGCTGTCATTAATGTTCCCGGATTCAGGTCCCACCACAATTCCCCTGGCATAGTCATTCCAGATGAGGCAGCCATGAATCCTTACATCACTGACATCGGTTATCGGGGAGACTATGAAGCGGCATTTCAGCGTGACGCAGTCATCGTAGGTTCTTATGAAACAGTCTCTGATCTCCACATCCTTGCAGCTTACTATGTCAATGCCGTCTCCATTCAGTTCCCAGCTTATCATGTTGATGTTGTCAATCCTGACATGATCTATGCTCCGGACAATCATATTCCATCCGGGGCTGTCAATGAAAGTGACGTCTTTCACCGTGAGCCCGCTGTCACCTCTGCATTCCACAAGGAAATCTCCCCAGCTGTACTGGCTGTCTCCCCAGTGCTTCATTTTTTCTCCGGACAGAATCCCGTTCCCGGCAATCGTAACGCCGCTGCCGACGGCCTTGACATTTCCATAGACTTTCGCCCCGTAATCTATGTAGAGCGTCTGCCCTTCGGAGAGACTGATGGTTCCCGCATTATATGTTCCCGGGCCATAATATTTCACTTTTGAGGAACTTCCTGAAGGTTTGTTCCTGTCCGGCCTCGCGCCGTAAATGAAAAGATTATGCTGCCGGTCCTCTCCGAACTCGACACTTAGTTTGCGCATCTCGTAGGACGGAATCGTGAACTCAACAACATTTGAAGAGACCGCGGCCGCCTTTATCCCATACTCTGTAGGCCGCACTTCGACAGAGGAAACGCCGCTCCGCAGATTCTCGACTCTGACTTTTACAGGAGCGCTGAAGTCATTTTCGAATATGCAGTAGGACATCGTGTCGCGCAAAGCCTTGGCATTCCCCCAATCGTTCCAGATTAAAGAGTGCTTCGCGGCATCTGAACATAGCGTCTTATAAACCTGTACCGGTTCCCATTCCCCACCTGAGAACACGGACACCTTGTAGAATCCTTTCGTTTCAGGTTCCGCGACAAACTCCATGCTCCCCTCTTCCAGTTTTTTCCCGCCATAGATCTCAGTCGTCTTCCAGGAGACCACGTAACTGCCGTTGCCTGATACATTATTCAAATCTATAGTGAAAACCGTGCTTTGTCCTGCCTGTATCTTTCCGATTTTGGGAATATGAGGGGTGAAAGCCATGCCACCGGACTTTATTTCAATCTCGGGTCTCCATCCGGTCACTCCGTCCGTCTGCGGCAGAATGTAAACCTTTTCTCCGTTTGTGACCACCCTTTCTGATTGTTTTCCATTGAATTCGAGACGGTTCCCGGCAATAATCCAAGTGTCGGCCGTCTCTGGAAGCCTGAGGGTCGCCATTGCGCAGACAGAGGCGTTCTTCAATTCCAAGGAAACCGATGCCGTCAGAGGTGTCAACATTTGGGACAACACGCCATCGACCTCTTTGACAATTGAGCCTGCCGTCAGAATTTCGGAATCGCTGTCAGCGAGCCCGAGACGGTACTCTGACGCGTCGCCCCCCGCATCAAGGTGCGAGAAACCAAGTGACGGCAATAGTTTGCCTGCGACGCACACGACACTGTCCCCCTCCCGAATTCCATCAATCGTACCTATATTCCCAATCGCATCGGTTTCATTCAGTACCACACACTTTCCGTCCCGGAATACGAAAACCGCGGCGGGCCATTCCGGCATGTCATCGGGGGTGATTGTCGGAATCTCGATGCAGTCGTAACGTATTGAACTCATTTTATGTGTCTGAGAACCGCACGAGACAGCATTCAGCATTAATAATGACAGCAGAAAAGCAATCCTCGCATTCATAGTGCATTATATGGTTTTTACTTTACAAAGTTACTACAAAAAAGAGAAATGCGGAAAGATATAGTGATAGAATTGAGTT
>ERZ773165.310-NODE-310-length-41777-cov-27.566871_pt1 | contig 41777 bp, 35 predicted proteins | sample MGYA00581003_ERZ773165 | MGnify/ENA primary metagenome ERZ773165 (study PRJEB29015, sample SAMEA2737817) | human gut metagenome | biome: human gut; feature: human-associated habitat; material: faeces | place: China | collected 2012 ... | reverse complement strand
ATAACTTCACGATGGTGAAGAACCCTGGCAAGGAGAATATGGAAATCATTACCAAGGATGGACAGAAGATCAATCGCTATACTCCTTCAGAAGACCAAAGTAAGAAGTCGGGCAACAAGGGTAAGAAGGTGGGCATCGCCTACCAACTTGAGAATGGCGAGATAATATATGTGCCTGAATGAGACGTATTATAACTTGGAAAAAATATCATCGCTGGATAGGCTTGATAGTATCGGTGTTCATGCTTATATTCTGCGTTTCTGGCATTATTCTCAATCATCGACAATTATTTCGTAGTTGTGATGTAGATAGATGTTGGATGCCTTCCAACTACCACGTAGCCAATTTCAATAATGGAGTGGTTAAGGGTAGTCGGAACATAGGTGCAGACTCTGTGCTGGTGTTTGGAGGCGCTGGATTATGGTTGACAGATACTAAAGGTGAGCAATGGCATGATTTCAACGAAGATATTGATGACGGTGCCGATAATCGCAATATCCGCAATGTCGTAAAGACAAAGAATGGAAGACTATGGTGCGCAACGCAATATGACCTATATTGTAGAGAGGGTAAGAATTGGAAGAAAATAGTATTACCCAACAATGAAGAGCGAATAGCCGATGTTTGTCTTACTAAGGATAGTACGAGCATTATAGTGTTATCACGTTCTAAAGTCTACATGGTGTTGGATGGAGCAATTAAAACTCTCACAATACCTGCTCCAACAGGATATAGTCCTTCTACAACTCTCTTTAAAACTGTGTGGCAACTGCATAGTGGAGAGTATTTTGGTATGGCGGGCAGGCTTGTTGTCGATGCGATAGCTGTAGTGCTAATAATATTGTCGCTCACAGGAATAGTGATATTCCTTCTTCCCTATGATATCCGTAGGTTGAAGCGCAAAGGTAAGAAAAACTCTATGAAGAGTCGTGGACGACAGATGGTGTGGAATATGAAATGGCACAATCGCTTTGGGTATTCCACCATTGTCCTAACTCTTTGGATAGCTATTACAGGCATGTGTCTTCGCCCACCATTGATGATACCATTGGTAATGAAGAAGATGTCGGCACAGACTGATAGCAACAACGTATGGCATGATAAACTAAGAGCTATAAGATGGGATGTAGCAGAAGACTGTTGGATAGTTTCAACCTCTGATGGTTTTATGCTGGTGGATGAATATTTCGTAGAACCCCCAATGCTAATAGCAAAGCATAAGGCGCCAACCATAAGTCCGATGGGAGTAACGGTTTTCGAGAAAGATAGCGCAAGTGACGAATGGATAGTAGGGTCGTTTAGTGGTCTGTATCGTTGGAATATAATGTCGGGCAGAGTGGTAGATTATTTTAGCCATAAGCCAAACAAACAAACATCGATGCGCCCTGTTTCAAATTCGCAGGTTAGTGGATATTCCAATGACTTCTCGTTAGGCAACCCAATAGTCTTTGACTATACAAAAGGAGCCTCAGAGAAATTGCAGATGCCTTCAGAAATTGCCAATGCTAAGATGTCGCTATGGAATATGGCGTTAGAGCTGCATGTAGGCAGATGCTATTCGCCATTCCTTGGTCCTATCTCCGACCTCTTCGTATTCTTGTCAGGATTGATAATATCGCTGACTTTACTTTCGGGATATATCATCCTGCGCAGACAACGAAACCGACGCAAAGCTAAAGTGATATCTGTAAGCAATAACATAAATCGCTAATAATCATAATAATTAAGTAATTTAAGTAAATCAATTTGAAGTATGAAAAAGTTCAAGACAATGATGGCCATGATGTTGGCTTTGGTTTCTATGTGTGTAGCATTCAGCTCTTGCAGCAGTGAAGAGGATGATACTGTGGCAGTTGCCAAGGAAATTGCTGGTTCATACACCAGCTCTCTGGATATGACCGTAATGGGTGGGTCTTCTACATACGAGAATGTTACCATGAAGATTGAGGCTGTAGATGATGCTACAGTCAAGGTTACTTTACCTGCTTGCGGCGAGGGCATGATGGCTCTTCCTGCTCTGGAGGTTCCTGCTGTAAAGGTTTCTGGTTCCAATGGTGCTTATGCATTCGCTAAGGAAAATTATGCTGGTACTGTAACCGTGAATGGTGCAGAGAAGAAGTACACTGTTACTTTGCAGGGTACATTGAAGGACAAAACCCTGACCGTCAACTATTCTGTGCAGTATGGCAAAATGCCTATGCCAATGATTGGTAAGTTTGTTTGTACAAAATAAAAGGATTGTTTCAGGATAAGCTTTGATATAATTCGATGAAACAAAAGATATTCGCACTATTCCTAATCCTTTGCGGATTGTGCCTGAATCTGAAAGCCGAACCCCAGGGTGATATCGTGGGTAGAGTGCTCGATGATTCGGGCGCACCTCTGATGGGTGCTACCGTCCAGATGGTGAATGCCAAGGGAGGAATGACAACTGATGAAGATGGATATTTCCACATTCCTTATGCCAAGGATGGAGCCGTGAGAGTGAAGGTGAGCTTTGTGGGCTATCAGACTCAGACCTTCGTTCTGAAGGCGGATGAGAAGAAGGGCAATCAGCATATTCTTCGTCTTCAGCCGGATGCTACCGCCCTCAATCAGGTGGTAGTAACTGCAACCCGTACTCCGAAGGCTTTGAAGGATGCTCCTGTGGTAACCCGTCTGATTACTGCCAATGATATCAAGATAGCTGATGCTACCAATATCCAGGACCTCCTCACCGAGCAGATGCCGGGTCTGGAATTCGGCTATGCCATGAATCAGGAGACTTCTCTCAACATGAATGGTTTCGGTGGAAACGCCGTGCTCTTCCTCGTAGATGGCGAGCGATTGGCTGGCGAAACCATGGATAACGTAGATTACAGCAGATTGAATCTGGATAATGTAGGACGTATCGAGATAGTAAAGGGTGCAGCTTCGGCGCTCTATGGTGCCAATGCCGTAGCCGGAGTCATCAACATCATCTCCCGTGAAAACAGCGAACCTTGGACTGCCAATGTCAATACCCGCTACAACGACTTCAACAAGGAGTGGCGCCACGGTGGAAGCTTCAGCTTCAATGCCGGAAAGTGGAATTCGCAGACCAGCATCCAGCGCACTACATCGGATGAGGTGCAGCTCACCAGTCCTTTCGATACAGAATCCAACATCCTCCATATCTATGGTGGAGAGACCTTCAATGTGAAGGAGCGTCTTACCTACAAGCTCTCAGATAAGGTAAAACTGATAGGTCGTGGCGGTTATTTCAATCGTATCAGCAAGCGCAGCAACTATGATGATCATTACATGGATTATTCTGCCGGACTGAAGACCGTGATGAATCTTTCGGAGAATGATAATCTGGAGATTTCTTACGGCTTCGACCAGTATGACAAGGCTCGATATGTGAATGATGAGCGTACTCACGACCACGATTATACCAACCGTCAGAATACCGTACGTGCCCTCTATTCCCATATCTTCGGCAAGAATACATTGACGGCAGGTGCAGATTTCCTCAACGATTATCTCACCACCTATCAGTTTGCCAACAATGGTTCCAAGACTCAGAATTCATACGATGCCTTCGCCCAGTTCGATTACAATCCTTTGCAGTGGTTGAACATCGTGGCAAGTCTTCGTCATGATTACTTCTCTGCATCCAGCCAGCATGCCACTACCGGTCGTCTGGCTCTGATGACCAAGTGGAAGGGTTTCTCCATCCGTGCCAACTATGCCGGCGGATTCCGTGCCCCAACCCTCAAGGAGATGTATATGAACTTTGATATGGCAGGTATGCAGATGATTTACGGTAATCCGGATCTGAAGCCGGAGAAGAGCAACAACTTCAACCTGGCGTTGGAGCATACCGGCAGGGTGAAGAATGTAGGTTTCTTGACCGGTCAGTATAGTCTTACCCTGATGGGCTATTATAATAAGTATGATAAGCGCATCACTACCGAGGATTATGCCGATTATACCCCGGGAACCGGTCAGCCGGATGTGGCTTCCCGTTATTGCAACGAGGATGGAGTAGAGGTGAGCGGCATCGACTTCAGTGCCCAGTACCGTTCGGATATGGGTCTCGGCGTGAAACTCGACTACAGCTATCTCCATGTGGGTGGCAGAAGCGTAGATTCCCAGTTCTCTCAGCCTCGTCCGCATTCAGCTACCTGGCGTCTCGACTACGACCGCCAGATCTGTTCGTTCTATCGTATCAATGCCGCTCTGTCAGGCAGATACCTGTCATCTCCAGATACGAAAATCGAGAAGCATGACAGCTGTTATCAGTTGTGGAAGTTCACGCTTCAGCAGCGATTCCTGGATGCCGTTAATCTGAACTTCACGGTAGATAATCTCTTCGATTATACACCTGAGAAGTATTATTGGAGTTCGGCGATGACCACCGGTCGCACCTTCTCAGTGGGACTTTCGGTTGACATCGACCGCATAGTGAATCTGTTTTAGAAATCGCCATCTGGCAGTTTCCAGACCCAAAATAGGTTAAAAAAGCCATAGTGAAGGATGCTTTTCTTTGAAGCGTTAAAGTTGGGTTATTTGATCCACTTGCACCCGTTAGACAATGCTCATGCCGAGCATACTACCAGTAAAAGTCCTGCAAGTCGAAAGACTTGCAGGACTTTTACTGCGGAGAGAGGGGGATTCGAACCCCCGATACGCTTTTGACGTATACACGCTTTCCAGGCGTGCCTCTTCAACCACTCGAGCATCTCTCCTAATGAAAATATTAAATTATGTGATTGGCATTGCTGCGAAGGGCGCGATGCAAATCGGATGCAAAGATAGTGTAAAACGAAGAGAGTACAAAATAAAAAAGGCTTTTTTTGTTGGCAGCGGCAGTTTTGCAAGGCGGTTCGCAGGGCGATAGCCGTCTTGTAAGGTGAGGACGGCCGTCTTGTGAGGTGTGGCAGCAGGCTTCTAAGGTGTGGCAGCCGTCTCGTAAGGTGGGAACGGTCGTTTTGTGAAGTGGTGACGGCCGTCTTTAAAAGTGGCGTTGATGGTATTGTTAAGTGTTGGCGGGCCTTAGGGATGTGACGGCTGCCCGTATGAAAGCACAACGCCGTGATTGCAAGGGAGAAGACAGTGCTCTCCTTGCAATCACGGCGTTGGTGTATGCGTCAAAGTGGTGTTGGGGCAAATCAGAAGCGGTAGGTCAGTGTCACACCGAGGTTTTTGAAGCCCGAATCGATGATTTTGCAGTCGTCGCCCACGTTGATGGCAATCATCGGGCGATAGTCGAGACCGAGCGTGAGCGGAATATCTTTCAGCGTGAAGCCGAATCCCAGTGTGCCGACCGGGCCGAGGAAGAAATCGTCGTCATCGTCGTGGTCATAAAAACCGAAGCCGCCGCCAAAGCCGCCCCAGAATTTCCAGGTGGCGAAGCGTGGCGTCCAGTTGGGCCACTGGCGGATGTTCCAGTTGTAGACCGCCGTAGCACAGAACCCCTTGTCGAGGTCGAAGATTCCTGCCGTCACGTCAAGGAAGTTCTTCTTGTTGAAGTGGTATTGATATTCAAAATCCATGGTCGACCCGCCGAAGTGTACACCGATGGCGTGCGGGGTGCGTTGGGCGAAACTGCCTGCCGTTGCCATAACGGCAAAAATGGCTGTCAGGAGCATCTTTTTCATAAGTGTTCGTCTTTTAGAAAACTGTCTGTGTTTGTCAGAAAGGGGAGAGTGTTTGTTCTTCCTGTCTGGTAAACGCGTCGACAAATTATGGGTGTGTAATGTTTTCTCCGCCATAGCAAAGCGGATGTTCAATTGCAAATTTAAATCATTTCTCTGAATGCGCCACCATCTTCTCCATATTTTTTTGTTCCGTTTGCCTGCCGCATGCTTGCCGCCAATGCTTGGCTGTTCCGCGAAAACGATGTACCTTTGTAATTGTAAAAATGGATATGAACAATATTTGGAGTAAGGAATACAATCCTTATGTCCTGTCTATTTGCCGTTTATGAAATTTCTCATCGGTCACACAGGATGCTATGCATTCTCTTCCAACGATCAAGCCCAACATCAGGCACCCCAACAATAAGCAAATGAAATCGCCCATCTTAAGCATTTCCAATCTCTCCACTGGCTATCGTGGCAAGGTGGTGGCAAAGGGTCTCACGGCCCAGTTGCTGCCCGCCTCGCTGACGGCGCTCGTCGGTCCGAACGGGGCGGGAAAGAGCACGTTGCTGCGCACGCTGGCCGCTCTGCAGCCCGCGTTGGCGGGGGAAGTGAGGTGGCAGGGCAGGGCGCTTGCCGAATACAACGCCAGCGAATTGGCACGCCTGGTGGCCGTTGTGCTCACAGCCCGAACGGAGTCGGAATCGCTGACCGTGGAAGACGTCGTGGCCTTGGGCCGCCTGCCCTATACCGGATTGTCGGGTCGCCTGACGTCTGCCGACCGCGCACTTGTTGAGGACGCTATGGCGCAGATGGGCGTTGGCGACTGGCGGAAACGGCGGGTGCAGACGCTCAGCGACGGCGAGCGGCAACGCGTCATGATTGCCAAAGCCCTGGCCCAGCAAACGCCCGTCATCATGCTTGACGAACCGACGGCTTTTCTGGATTTTCCAGGCAAGGTGGCGCTGCTGAGGCTCTTGGGGCGGCTCTCATCGGTTCATGGCAAAACCATTCTCTTCTCCACCCACGACCTTGAACTCGCCCTTCAGCTCGCGTGCCGCTTGTGGGTGCTCTCTGCCGACGGGCTCACCGAGGGGCCGCCGCAGGCATTGGCCGCCGATGGCACCATTGCCCGCCTCTTTGCCGGTGATGGCGTGGCCTTCAACGCTGCGCAGATGCGTTTCGTCGTGGAAGAAAACGATGCAGACGCCACTTCCCCAATTTTTTATCAATGACCCCCTACTTATAACAATATGATAGTATGTATCGCCGAAAAGCCGAGTGTGGCGCGTGACATCGCCCACGTTTTGGGAGCCAACACGTCGCACGACGGCTATATGGAAGGCAACGGCTACCAAGTGACCTGGACGTTTGGCCATCTTTGCGAACTGAAGTACCCCGAGGACTACCGTCCCGAATGGAAGCGGTGGAGTCTCGGAGCTTTGCCGATGGTGCCTGAGCGTTTTGGCATACGTCTGAAGCAAGACAAAGGCATCGCCCATCAGTTTGCCATTATTCAGAGCCTGATGCAGAAGGCCGACAGCATTGTCAACTGCGGTGATGCCGGGCAGGAGGGAGAACTCATCCAGCGTTGGGTGATGCAGAAAGCCGGAGCCAAATGCCCCGTGCAGCGCCTTTGGATTTCCTCGCTGACCGAAGAAGCCATCCGCGAGGGCTTTGCGGCGCTCAAACCGCAGGAGAGTTATCGGTCGCTCTATGAAGCCGGACTCTGCCGCGCCATCGGCGACTGGCTTCTCGGCATGAACGCCACGCGCCTTTATACGCTCAAATATGGCCGCCAAGAACGCGGTGTGCCGCCCCTCTCCATCGGCCGTGTGCAAACGCCGACGTTGGCGCTGATCGTTAGGCGCGGTGAGGAGATTGCCAACTTCAAGCCCGAGCCCTACTGGGTGCTGACCACACGCTATCGCGACACGGTCTTCACCGCCGTCATGGACGATCCGAACGAGGACGAGGCCGCGGCAAGCGAAACTGGCGACGGCAAGAAATCCTCTGTCTCGCGACGCGGTTACACCGATGAGGCCGAAGCCCGTGCCGCCTTGGAACGTATCAAGGAATCGCCCTTCACCGTGACGGGCGTGACGAAGAAAAACGGAACGGAGGCGCCGCCGCGTCTTTTCGATCTCACCTCCTTGCAGGTGGAGTGTAACAAGAAATTCGGCTATTCTGCCGACGTCACCCTTCAAATCATCCAGAGCCTTTACGAAAAGAAGGTGACGACCTATCCGCGTGTCGACACCACCTTTTTGAGCGACGATATTTATGCCAAGTGCAAAGGGATTCTCAACGGCATCAGCGGCCAGTATGGCGAATTGCTCGCCGCTTTGCGCGGTGCCCCACTGCGCAAGAGCAAAAAGGTGTTTGATTCCTCAAAGGTGACCGACCACCATGCCATCATCCCCACTGGTGTCGCGCCCAATGCGCTGACCGACATCGAACGCAACGTGTATGACCTTGTGGCACGTCGCTTCATAGCCGTCTTTTATCCCGACTGCCGTTTCGCCACCACCACCGTAACGGGCGAGGCCGCTGAAGTGCCCTTCCGCGTCAATGGCAAGCAGATTCTCGATGCGGGCTGGCGCGTGGTGCTGATGCAGGGCAACCAGGCCGCCGACAGCGACAATGCCGACTCCGACGGTGAGCGCCGACAGGACGAGGAACGCACCCTTCCCGTGTTCACGAAAGGGGAAAGTGGTCCCCACGTGCCCGACTTGGCGCAGAAAATGACGCAGCCGCCGAAATATTACACCGAGGCTACGTTGCTCCGCGCCATGGAAACGGCGGGCCGCATGGTGGACGACGAAGAGCTGCGCGACGCACTGAAAGAGAACGGCATCGGGCGTCCTTCAACGCGTGCCGCCATCATCGAAACGCTTTTCAAACGCAATTACATACGCCGTCAGCGCAAAACGTTGGTGGCCACGCCGACTGGCGTTGAACTCATCCATCTCATTCAGGAAGAACTTCTCAAGAGCGCAGAACTCACCGGACGCTGGGAGCGCAAGCTACGCCTCATCGAGCAGAAGGAATATGGCGCTGGGCAGTTTGTCGACGAGCTAAAACAGATGGTCAACGAAGTGGTCTTTCAGGTGCTTTCCGACAACAGCAACCGCCGCGTGAGCATAGCGCCGGAAACGGGGCCTTCTGCCTTGCCGCCGCGCCTCCGTGCCGCCGCAGAGGCCAGCCGTTCTGAAGCGCCGGCTGCCGGGAAACCGAAGCGCAAAATTGTCCGCGTGGGCAGCAAATGCCCAAAATGCGGCGAAGGAAAAGTCATCAAAGGGAAAACGGCCTACGGTTGCTCCCGCTGGAAAGAGGGCTGCGACTGGCGCAAACCTTTCAAGGGAAACTGAAACCTCGTCCCGACACATTCTGCACGCTTTCTGCGGACAACGAAAACCCCGCTTCACATTTTAGAAACACAACAAAAGCATGAAACAATATCTCAACTTATTGCAGGAAATCCTCGACAACGGCGTTGTCAAGACCGACCGCACTGGAACCGGCACGAAGAGCATCTTCGGCCATCAGATGCGATTTAATCTCGAAGAGGGCTTCCCGCTTCTCACCACCAAAAAACTCCACTTGAAGAGCATCATCCATGAACTTCTCTGGTTTTTGCGCGGCGACACCAATGTGCGCTATTTGCAGGAAAATGGCGTGAGAATATGGAACGAATGGGCCGACGAAAACGGCGACCTCGGACACATCTACGGCTATCAGTGGCGCTCATGGCCCGATTATAAAGGTGGCCACATCGACCAGTTGGCCGAAGTAATCCGGCAAATCAAGGAAACGCCCGATTCGCGCCGCATGATTGTGTCGGCATGGAACGTGGCCGACCTCGGCGTGATGAACCTGCCCCCCTGCCATCTCCTCTTCCAGTTTTATGTGGCCGACGGCCGCCTCTCGCTCCAGCTCTACCAGCGTTCGGCCGACACCTTCCTCGGTGTGCCCTTCAACATCGCGAGCTACGCCCTCTTGCTGCAGATGACAGCCCAGGTTTGCGGACTCGTTCCAGGCGATTTCGTTCACACCACGGGCGACACCCATCTCTATCTCAACCATCTCGATCAGGCCCGCCTGCAGCTGACGCGCACACCGCGCCCGCTGCCAACGATGAAAATCAACCCCGACGTCAAAGATCTCTTCAGCTTCCGCTATGAAGATTTCGAGTTGGAGGGCTACGACCCATATCCACACATTCCCGCAAAGGTTTCCGTTTGACGGGCAGACAGGCATGAGAAACGTTCCGTAAATCCAATTCGTAACGCCTACGGTCGCATTTCTCGCGGAAAGCGTTCGCCCTTCTCCTCTTCTTTTCGTCAAATCCCCTGCAAACCACATCCTATTTCCAAAAACCATCAGACCATGCTGACCATCATCTGTGCCTTGGCTGCCAACCGCGCCATTGGCTATCAAAACAAACTGCTTTATCATCTCTCGGCCGACTTGCGCCGCTTCAAGGCCCTCACCACGGGACACACCATCATTATGGGACGCCGCACTTTTGAGTCGCTTCCGAAAGGTGCCTTGCCAAATCGCCGCAACATCGTGCTCACGCGCCAGGAAGGTCTTTCCTTTGAGGGCACCGAAGTGTTCCCTTCCTTGCAGGCGGCGCTCGACGCTTGTGCGCCCGAAGAAGACATCTATATCATCGGCGGCGAGAGCGTTTATGCGGAGGCCCTGCCAATGGCCGACCGCCTTTGCCTCACCCATGTTGAGGCCACGCCAGAACACGCCGATGCTTTCTTTCCGGAGTTCGACCCTATGGAATGGCGTTTGACAGACTCGGAAAGCTACGAGGCCGACGAGAAAAACGCCGTGCCTTACACGTTTGCCGACTACGAACGCTTGTAGGCAAATGCCAACGCGCGATTCTAAACTGTTTTCAGAACCCCTATTTCGCAAATAAAAAAGAGCATGCGACACATCATTGGAAAGTGTCGCATGCTCTTTTTGTATGTAGGATTTGTAAAACTTCTTATACGTTCTGCGCCTGCTTCTCGCTGTCGATGGCTTCAAAACTTTCGAAGCGTCCGCGCTGGCGGCGTTCTTCGATGAGGCGCTTCAGTAATTTCTGTCGGTCGGCGGCGATGAAGCGGCGGGCGAAGATGTTGGGGATGGCCACGCCCAGCGCGATGCACATGATGGTCAGACCAGAACCCATACCGAATTTCACGGCGTCGGTCAGTTCGCCGACAACACCGTTCATCTCAATCAGTCCCACCAAGGCGCGGTACATCAGTACGCCCGGCACCATCGGGATGACACTCGGGATGGAGATGACGTGGTTGGGCACATGGAACCAATGGACGGCCTTCACGCAAATCAAACTGATAAGGGCTGAGCCAGCCAAGGAACCGATGGCGAGACCCATGTCGAGGCCGATGTTGTCGTTGCTCGGGCCGAGGTTGACAAAGTTGCGCGTGCAGACAGCGATGATACCGCCGATGGCAACCACCCAAAGCAGGCGACGCGGGATGTTGAAAATCATGGAGAAACCCATGGCTGAGATGGCAGCCGCTGCGGCATATTCCCAGTATTCATGGTGCGGAATCATCGAGATGTGTTGGAACTGTGCCAAGTCGAAGTTCGACACCTTCAGGAAGAACGCAATGCCGAAAGCCATGGCCGCCAGCATGAGGAACGTGTTGATGGCACGCGTCAGGCCCACCTGGATATAGTTGTCAAGCATATCGTCCACAAAGTTGATCAAAGGCACTCCCGGCACGATAAACAAGGCACAGGCCAAAAGCGGGTGGAGCGGGGTGGTGGTCCAGCTCGACGGCAGGAACATCGAGGCCCAAGCCAGAATTGTTGAGACAAAAGCCGCCGTGGCGATGCTCATGTAAGCGTTCATGCCCATTTCAACCAGTTTGCCGCGCAGACGCATACCCAGACAGGCGGCCAGCGAAGCATAGAGGAAAGCCATCCAGTCGCAGCCAAACTGAATGCAGAAGCCGCCGCAGGCAAACCCCGTACCGATGGCCACCTGCCACGGCGTATAGTTTCTCGGGCGGTTCTTGATCTTCTCCAGTTCCTCCTCATAGCGTTCAATGGAATAGTCCTCGCGGATGGCCTTCCAAGAAAGCTTGCTCACGAGCGAGATGGTCGTCATGTTGATGCCATGCTTGTCGCAGCGCTGGAATTTCGAGAAAGAGTGTTCGGCGTCGCTGAGGTTCACCATCAGCATGTTGTAGGTGACATAAATGTGCAGATGTTCTTCGGGCAGTCCGAGAAAAGCAGCCGTACGTTTCATGTTTCGCATCACGCGGTTGGTGTCTGCTGCGCTTTCAAGGAGCAGTTGGCCCGTTCGGAGCAGCAGGTCGAGTTTGTGTCTCAGCACTTGTTCGCTGTTCTGGTTCGTTTGTGTCATATTTTAGTTTGTTGTACAATGTGATAATCTGTTATCATGTGCGATTATGCAGTGTCGTGAAAATCCTTTTCAGCATTTCCAGTGATTCTCTCAGGCACACCAGAAATCTTTCAACACCTCATAAACCTGGCATACCGGCCAGAAAGTGGTTTTCGTAGTCATGGAATATCCCGTAGATATTCATCGTCTTTTCTTAAACAGTCTGCAAAATTACAAAATTCATGTGGGATTCCTCCCCCATCTTTCCGAATACCTTGCTTGAGATGGCATAAATCCGCTAATTACGTGTTATCTTGGCAAATAAGGTTAGCAGAACCCCTCCTCGGCAGTGCGAAGCTCTCCAAGCGCCTCCCGCCCCATGTCGCCAATTGCCCGCCATTCCTTCCCCTATGTCTTATGGCGAACGCGGGACGGTGTGCATTCGTTTCTGCCCCCAGATGCGCCCGTATCAGCTCCCAGACGCATTCGTATCAGCTCCCAGCTTGCGTCCGTGTCTAGGAGCAACTGCGTCCGTGTCTGGGAGCAGACGCGCTCGTGTCTCCTCCCAGATGCGCTGAAAAGAATAGGAAATGTGGCGCGTAGACAGCCTCCCCGTCATTAGGTCTTCCCCTTTGTTCGATGCAGCGTCCCCGTCTTCCTCGCCAGTTCCTCCCTCATTTTCGGCTAAGTATTAAAATAAAAGCAAAAAATTCGTGAAAACATTTGGTCGTTCAACATAAAAGCCTTAACTTTGCACTCGCTTAACAGCAATAACGGTTTGATTCGCTAGCTCAGCTGGTAGAGCACAACACTTTTAATGTTGGGGTCTTGGGTTCGAACCCCAAGCGAGTCACTTATGATTCCAAGCAAGTCACTTATGTTCCCAACGAGGTCACTGAGTGATTTTTAAGGAAATCAGAAATCAAAAAGTATAAGTGGTATTTACATTGATGTAGATACCACTTTTTTCGTTTTGATTATCAAGCAGATACGCACTATATTTCATTATGGTGCGATACGAAAAAGTAATGTTATGTGGTCTAATTTTGAGAATGCGAATGTTTCACTTCGCAGTGGGATATTTTGCCAAAGTGGACAAAAGAGGACATAACGATACTCTACGATACAAAAAAGTGATACCAAGGTGATACCAATTTTTTGATGGTGATACCAAAGCATAACTTTTGAACTGCTGAAAGAAAAAAGTTTCCTTTTTTGAAAAAAAACTTTTCCACTTTTGCGCTATTCTGCTGCACAAAAGCAAAATCTATGTTAGATTCAGCAGTAAGAGTCGTATTCGACAGAAAAAAGCAAGTAGCTAAAAAGGGATTTGGTTGTCTCGATGTAGTGGTCAATCTTGGCAAGAAGGTGCGTAAATATATAATGGTATGCACCACCACTCCTGAAGAATGGGAGAAAAAATCTCGTTCACTCGACACTTTGCAGGTCATTGACCATTGCAAAAAGATTCTCACCACAATGGAAATTCTCGGTGAGGAATCTACAATCGAAAACTTCAACCGCCACTTCTTTGGTGAGGAAGAGGAGGAACAGAAGGACAGTTCCAACAAAGATTTCATCGCCTACTGTGAGGAAGCCTTGGCAGCCGAGGACATTAAAATCGGCACGCGCAAGCACAAGCAAGTAGTGATTGATGCTGTCAAGACCTACGGCAAACTAAAGACGTATGGCGACTTGACTCCCAAGAACATTCTTGCCTTTGACCGATGGCTGCACAATGGCGAGCGGAGTGACGTCACCATCTATGGCTACCACAAACGCCTGAAGAAATGGGTGGGCGAACTGGCACGATTGGACGAGATACCGCGCAATCCTTACAAAATTGTGAGTGTCACCCGTGGCAAGAGCAAAGAGCGCCAACCTCTGCTTGAAACCGAATTGAAGAAAATGCGCGACTATCCCTTTGACGGGAAGTTGGAACGGGTGCGCGACCTCTTCATCTTCTCCGCTTACACAGGTCTTGCTTTCTGCGATGTGCAGAACTTTGACTATCAGTCCATGACGGTGAAGGAGGGTGATTTGGTTTTCATTGATGGAAACCGCATCAAGACCGATACGAAGTTCTTCACCCCTATCCTTGCGCCAGCTATGGAAGTGTTGAAGAAATACGACTTCAAATTGCCCAAGATTTCCAACCAAAAGGCAAATGATTACCTTCACTTGATACAAGCACAGCTTGGCATCAAGAAGAATTTGACCTTCCACGTTGCCCGCCACAGCTTTGCCACACTCGCCTTGGCGCATGATGTCCCCATTGAAAATGTAGCCCGAATGCTCGGACACGAGGACATTCGGACCACACAGATTTACGCAAAGGTTTTGCGTACCACCATCGAGCGCCATGCCACCGCACTCCAAGGCGCCATCATCTAAGCTTTATTCATCTTCATCTAAAACACGATAAAACGTGCCTTTCAATAGCTGCGACATTCCACTCTCCTTGAATGTCGCAGTTATTTTTTCGCAAACATACTTGCCTCCCCTTATATAATATAAGGCACGTGGGTTGGGCAAAGTATCAGACAAAAACGAGAACTGATACTTTTTCTTGCCATCTATTTTGTATAACACTTTGCGTTTCTCCTCCCACATTCCCTCATTCAAGCGAAGTGAAAAAGGCGTGACGAAAGCCTGGAACTCATCTGAGACTTCCACAAAATCCACCACAGGGTGCGGCATATACGGCTTGAAGTACTGCACCCCATTCCAAAAGCCCATATATATTTGGTCAAAGTAAGCGTCCGTGTTCTTGTTCTCCCCATTGGCAATGGTACGGCTTGCCGCACCTTGCGCCAAATCACCTGCATCGTAGTCAATGGTGTTGGCTGACGTTGAACTGCCAAACACACGGTCAGAACGATTGCCACTTGAAGAACCGCTCCCATCTTCTGTCAGTGTCCAATTCTCACTGCTTCCCATCTCGCCACAATTCATGAAAAGCATATTGCCGTGACTGTCTCCCGTCCCCTCGATCCAAGCTGGCACAATTTTCAGTTCCAAGTCTTCTGCATTCTTGTCCGCAAAGCGTTCCCCATAGGCATTGACGGGGAGCAAACGATTATAATAGCGATACCACTTCGTTTTCGTCTTGTCTGAAAATCCCGAAGTACCCTCCATCACAAACTCCGATTTGTAGCAGTACATGACAAAGTACGTGCGGTTTTCCTTGACATAAAACAATTTGTGTCCATCAGAGCCATATTTGTAGCCACGTACATATTGCGTGCTGCTGGCGTTCGGTCTTGTTTGCCTTGTGTACACCCCACTTATTTTAAGCGACTTTGCCGCCTCCAATAAATCTGCCATTTTATCATAAACCTTGGCATCCTTACCATATTTGCGAATGTACCAATCGCACGAATGGTACGCCCAAAGCAAACTGCCATTGTCCTCATACTTCACATTCACGCTACCCAAGTATTCCGACTTGTCCTCCTGCGTGACTTGGGTGGTATAACTGTCCACCACCTTGTCCAACAGAACCTCATCTGCTTCCGTGGCAATGGCATCAGAGAATTTGAAAGAAATCGTTTTCTGCTTGTGGTTGATGGTGAAATCCCCAAACAAAAATTTCTCCAGCTCTTCAAAGAACTCCGTCAGCGTCCAATGTGGCAAAGCAAGTGCAAAGTTATAAGCGCCCCATGCCGCAGGCAAGGTGTTGCATATAAGGAGATTAACAAAGGCAGAGTTTTCCAACGCCATGAAATCCCACTTATAACCCACCTGCTTGCATATCCTGTAAAGGATATACAGCAAGTAAGGCTGAAACGACAAAGCCTGTGTTCCCTTTTGCGCATTGGTTTCATGCGGCCAAATAAATTCATTCTTGTCTGCACTCCACACCATTTCATTCTGAATGTTCCCCGAAGTATTATTCACCCAGGGCAACGGGATCCAGAAATTATCAGGGTATGGGCGCATATCGTCCATGCAATGCCCTGCAACCGCCACGCGGCTTGTAGGATAGCCCAAATCCAGCTCATTCAAATAAATATCATCGAATGTCTCATCAAAGTTTTGCTCACTGCGTCCCTCCAAGAATTGCGTTTTGACTTCCACATCTGATATTTCCGTAATGGTGATGGTGCCACTCCGATAAAAGTCACGATCGCGAATTTCGCAATCGAACACCACCTTGTTCTTAGCCACATCTGCGCGGTGGATATGCCCAAATATCGCTATGTTTTGGGCACACCCTCGCAAAGGGAAAGTGATCGTCAGCGTATAGCTGTCACTTCCCGTAAATAATCTATTCTCGGCAATAAAGTCAAACGATGTGCCTTCCTTCAATACGGCTTGTTGGTTGTTGATGATGATTTCCATTTTTATTATCTTTGCGAAATGAAACGTGCCATAATTATAATACTTGTAAGTTTAATACTCTTTTTGGCAATTCTTGCCTTGGGGTTCTTTTGGAATCTTCCATTATCGCTTATATTTCTGTTTATTGGAAGTATTGCATTGTTTATTTCATGCGTATATGTAAAGGAAAAATCCACAAGAAGAGTTTTTGCCGCTATTTCATGCAGTTTGCTTATCACATGGTGCTTGCTGCTGTTATTCTTTTTTGTTGCAATGTATATGATGATGGATCGCAAAAGTTATTGAGCATTCATTTTCTTCTGCTTTTCGGAGATTTATTTCTAATCAACGTATCGTATTCCTCTTGCGCCTGTTTGATGCCCGTGTCACCTGTGACTGTGTTCACTGTGACAAAAGGCTCATTCAGTCTTTGGCTTAGTCGGCTCATTGTTTCTTCGTACTTACTGAGTACAGCTGCACTCTGTGCCAAAGCTGCCGAAACGACATTGTCCGTGGGAGCTTGAATAATTACAGGTTGCGGTGAAGGCGAAGCCACCGCACCTGTTCCCACAATTGTTCGTGAAACATCATCGGCTCGCAAGGATCCTATGGTGTTAGTCCTTTGTGCATAGTCCAAAGCGTTAATCAAAGGTCTTGCCACAGGTGATGCAAGCAACTTTTGCGACGCCACCCATTCCCCGGCATGAACTACGCCCACTTCTTCATTTACTCTGCCTTGCGGAGTAAAACCACCTTGCGCATATCCTTGTGCCTCACTTGCCTGTTGTTGCTTTTTGATTGCGGCAATCTGTATCATGCCCGCAGCAATAGCCATAGCCGCTGCAATAGGTGCCATGATATAACCGACCACAGGAATAGCCGCTGCCGAGCCATAAGCAGAGATCGCGTTTTGGGCAGTCTGCGCCACCGCTTGAATAACCTGCATGGCAAACAACTTTTTGTTCGCTTCGTTCTTCGCTTTGGCAAGGGCGGTTTGCTTCTCCTTTTCAAGTTTCGCCACCTTGTAGTTATTACCCTCTGCCGCAGAGATTTCCGCGGAATAGCGGGCATTGATGGCGGCTGTTTCCTTCTCGAGTTCCGCCTGGACGAGAGAAGAAACGCCACTGAATATCTCTCCCATACCACTCATGACAGTGGAGAATGATTGCGTAACGGCTTGCCCAGCGTCGCTCTCCAACCAATTAGCCAATTTCTCATTGGCTTTCTCCATGCCGTTTTTTGTGACGCCAATACTATCAATGGCATACTTCTTACGCAAAGCCAACTTTGCTTTTTCAAATGCTTCCTCAATGCGCAGTTTTTCTGCCGCATTGTCGCCAGCGGCCTTTACTTCAGCATGATATACCTGTTCCAAAGCAGCCATATCACTATCGTACTTAGTCAAACGTTCATCAGCATTTGCCCCAAAATACTCCTCTTTAAGCTGCTGTTTCACTTGTTGCTGACGTTGGATAATCTTCTGTTGATTGGCAAAAACCTTGTTCTGATATTCCTTTTCAGCTGCCAAGCGTTCCTTGGTGCCTTTCTTGTAAAGCTGCACCACCTTGCGAAGATGTTCCAGTTCAAGCAGTTCCACCGCATCTTCGTAAGTTTTTGTATCAGACAAACCATCAATATAGCGTTGCTTCAACTCCGCGAGTTGCGCATTATACGCCTTATCTTCCGCCTCTCTACTCGCATTTGTAGCATTCTCCTCCTGTTTCTTCATAGCCTCCTGGTATTGCGCTTGCGCCTCCAAGAGGTCTTTGGCAGAAACATCAGTACGTTCCATCTTCTTTTTCCAATACTGCACGTTGATCTCGTCCATGCGTGCGGTATATTGCTCATAATCCTTCTCACCCTTTGCATACGCAATGCGGTTCAAAGCCTCTTCTTTCGCTTTCCAATCATCGGGAGAGTTTTTGCGGTCAGTCTGCTTTTTCTTTGCTTCCGCCAAGTTCGCTTCCGCTTCGGCTTTTTCTTCCGCGGTGATCTTCTTGTTAGCAAGCACTTTTTGATAAAATTCTTGCTCAATCTCCTCCATACGAGAGACATAAGCTTCATAATCCTTTTCCCCCTCCATGTATGCTTTCTTATTGAGCGCATTCTGTTCTTTTTGCCAATCTTGTTCCGCCTTAAACTTGTCCGACTTTTTATTCTTCTTATCATCGTCCACTACAGGCACACCGCCACCACCTCCACCATTATTTGTGATGACAGGTTTATGATTGGTTTCCTCGGCAGCTTGTTTGCCGAGATCATCGCCATAAGTGTCTGTAATAGCTTTCTGACGCGCATTCAGTTTTTGCAGTTCCTTGCGTTTACTGTTCGCTTTACTTCGTTTGCGTGCAGCTTGTGAACCATTAGCTATACCGCTATAACTCGCCATCGTTCCGCCCGCAGTACCATAACTATACATCGTGTTCGAGCTTGCAGATTCGATACTTTTTTGTTTGGCATCATACGCATCAGCTTCCTCGTCCAACTGTTTAATCTCCATTGTAAGTTGCGCCTTTTGTTTGCCAATCTCTTTAAGCATATCCTTCGCCCCCTCAATCTCATACTTTTTCGTAAGAGAAAGCAAATAAGCGTCCAAAGCATCCTTGTTCTCCTTGTACTTACCCGTTGTCGCGTCCAACTGCGCATTATAATTGGGTATTATCTTATTGAGTGCTTGCACCGCCTTTTGGCGATCGTCCAAAGAAAGTTTCTCATTACGTGCCACCTTAACCAGTGCATCAATCTTGTTCTTTTCTTCTACAATACCCTCCTGACCTTTCAGGCGAACAGCAGCCAAAGCCTTTTCGCCCTCGGCAGCTTCATTCACTTTTTTAGTCATCTTGTATATGCCATATCCCAAAGCCACAGCTACCGCGAGCAAAATACCCCAACCACTTGCCAACGAAAGTCCCTTTCGTTTCAAGTCCACCATGAGCGAGGACTGCTTAGCCCAATTGCCTTGCAATTTGGCAAGCACAAGGTTGAAAGCAATATGCCCAGCTTGCAGTGTATTCACTACTGCATGATACGCCAAAGCCGTACCCTTGCACACGGCATGCCATGCCGCCTGTGCTTTAAGAGCTATCGCATTTGCCTTGACTGCGATGGTGTAAGCTGCCACCATTGAAGTCAATACGATAATAGCTTCCTTGTTTCTTGCAAGGAAGTCTATTGTCGTGCTCATTGCCTTCAGTGTGAGGGTCGTGCTGCTGATAACGTGCTTCATGACGGGCATCAGTTTCTCACCCAATTCGATAGCCAACTCCGTGACGCGCTTTCTTGCCTTATCCAGTTCCGCCTCGACAGTCGAGTTTTGCACATTAAACTCATTCGTCACCGATGTGGCATCTTCAAACGACTGGGTCGCTTGTTCCTGTTGCCACTTCACCATTTCCACATTGCCGGCTAAGGTTGCCAAAACTTGTGAAGCACGTGCGCCATTCTCACCCATGTTCTTGAAAACAGGAGCGAGTACGTCCATGTTGCCCAACTCCTTCAACTTTTGAAGGAGCATAAGCAGCCCCTCGTTGGTGCTGCGTTTCAATGCCTTGTTAAGTTCCTCCAAATCCATGCCCGTTGCCTTGGCTATCTTGCTTGGTTCCTTAAAAAGGTTCATTATCAACTGAGATAAAGCCGTTGCCGACATTTCACACGCTTGTCCTTGGCTATCCAACACCGCTGCAAAAGCCATGATTTGCGGAATGGTCATGCCCGCTTGTGCGCCCACACCCGCCATGCGCTTGCCAAACTCCGCAAGGTAGCCAGCAGAAGCCGTACAATTTTGCGAGAGGTCGTTAATCACTGAACCGACAGCGAGTAAGGATTTTTCTGTGCCAAGTCTCGCTTCATCACCGAATATGTTGGTGAGTTTGGAAAGCGTCAAGGTCGCCCCATCTCCCAACTCGTCCAATGCCACATTGATTTGGTCAGCAGCTTTGACAAAGCCCAAGACATCTTCTTTTGAAGACTTTCCGAGTCGCCCCGCTTCCTCTGCGAGTTTGTTCAAGTCCTCACGCGAAGTACGGGTGTCCATCTTCTTAAAATCCTCATTCAGTTCCTTTACCTCGTCATCAGCCAAACCCGTAAACTTGCGTACATTCGCCATTTCCGCGTCCATCTCCGCAAAAGCGTTCACTGCCTTGCGTCCTGCCAAGACAAGTCCCGTGCCGACAGCTGCCACCCCTGCAATGATGTTGCCCCACTTGTCCACAAAGCCATTGATGCGGTCCACAAGTCCCACATTCTCCTTTTCGGTTTCCCTTAGCTCCTCATTGACATTCGCGATTTCAGCCTTTACACGTTTGATACTCTCACACTGCTTATTCCACTCGTCCGTACCGCGTTCGATGCCGTTTAGTGAGCGTTTCAACTCCTTCAATGTCCTGTTCAACTCTTTCGGACTTGCCTTATCCAGTCTCTTCAATACATTCTCCACCCCCTGGGTTGCACTCTCAATCTGCCCAATCTGGCGGCGGGTCTGCTTTAGTTCACGCTGGAACTTCTTCAGCTGGACTTTATCGCCCGCAGCTGCCGCCTTTGTTATTTTATCTTCGAGGTCGCTCGCTTGCCGTTTCAACTGTTCGAGCATATTTTGCGCCTGTTTGCCGTTCACTGTAAGCGTGACCGTAGCATTTGCGTTGATGTCTGACATAGTCTTTCCTTTTTGGGTGTTATTATAAGCACAAATTTAGCCATGCGCCAAAGAAGCAAAAAAGACGATGTATCAAGGCTTTTCCACTCCCAAAGTGGGCGTGATTTTTGAAGAAATCCGCGTTTTGTTAAGTAGTAGCAAAACAAAAGCATTGATACAGAAGTCTTTAGGGGATTGTTAAGGGGTTTCCCCTTAACCCCTCCGTCGGAAGCCCCCCCGACCGCCCTACATCGTCAAACCGCGAACACCCCCACACCAAAGCGGAATATGTAAACAAATCTTAAATAGAACCCTTGTTTGAGTTCCTTCGCCCCGACAAAAGTCCCCAAAATGCACGAATGCCGAAAAGAAAGAAAGCAAAGAACTTACAGAAAGAGCAACCAACGCGCACACCGCACCCACACAACAAAATACACCCCGAAGTTTCGCAAATACCACGATTGCACACTCCAAGTTTCTCATGTGCATAGATGCCAAGTTTCCGCACGCTCTAATTTGCACCCCGAAGTTTCGCAATGTGCAAAAATCCGAGGTTTCTGACTATCTAAAACGACCCTCCAAGTTTCCACCTACCCAACAAAGCCCCCGAAGTTTCACAATGCGCTCAAATCCAAAGTTTCGGGCTACCTAAAACAACCCTCCAAGTTTCCTTATACTCATGAGGTTCGGGAGTTTTTGACTATCCCACACCCCTAACGCACCCGACCAAACACCCACGCCACCCCCCGAAGTCTTTCGGGGTCTCTGATAGCCTCCAAAATCCGCTACCTTTCAAGGGAAAAATTCACACCTTGGGGTCTCGACCGACCACCACCCGCGCCACCGCGAACGGGCGGTAATCCGTCTGTGTGCGTGCCGAAAAATGCCTAACACTTTAGCAGATGTTAATCTGCCATAGTGTTAGGCACTTGAAGGCACGTACTCAGACGACCGCTGACGGGCATAAAAAGTGTGTTGTCGTGTTTTAGCGGACTTGTCCGCCATAGCACGACAACACGCTTTGTTGCCTAAAAAAGGCACGCAGTGCGGTAAAACGGACTGGCGAGGAACGTAGCCTGTCCGCCAACAATAGAGCCTGCATCTTCTTTCGAGGTACGAGAAAGGTGATGTGGGCTTAACAGACTGACTTTGAAGCATGAAAAGTAGGTCCGCGCATGAAAGAAGCCCAACCTCCCTTGAAGTATGAAAGGGTGGATTGGGCTTGAACGGAATGGCTTTGAACCCTGAAAAGCCTTTCCGCTAAACAGTGGGCTAATCTCCTTTGAAGCATGAAAAGGTGTTTAGCCCATTAAAAGGAACAGAGCACAGCTACAAGACAATAGAGTGAAGTCTCGCTTCACTACAAAATCAAGCATCGGAGTCCCGACGATGGCACCACCAAAAGGCAGCTAAGGCTGCAAGGAATACCAAGGTCAAGATTAACTTGACAGGAAAAGTCCATGGTCTCGCCATGGACTCCCTCTGCTGAACCATGTTGGTGGAAGATTGCCGAGTCGCAGCGAGGCTGTCTTCCTCCCTTGCCTCTGTCTTGGTGCTCTCCTTTCGGCTTGACGAAAGGTGTGCGCCATAGATACGAATGGATTGCGGCTTTTGCCGGGAAGTCCTTTGCGCCTTGGCGTTAGAAGCACCTTGCAGCGCATGGGGAGCTTCGATAGTTGGAGTCTCTGCTCCAACCCCGAAGCTCACGATGCAGCTGTCGAACAAAAGTTCGGTGTGCCGCCACACCGAATCAATGCGTGACGTTTGCCACTGATGCCGCTGCACCTGTACAGCGGAGTCCGTGGCAAACGTGTTCGTACTTGTGACTTTGTGCGTACTGCGGCACGAAGTGAGTAGGCACAGCCACATAATTATGGGAAAGAGACTGGCTTTCATAGGTCTTTCTGCACATTGAATGATGGGCAAGCTTTGCTTGAATACTCGTTATGCCCATGCACAGTTGCATGGGGATAAACGAACTGAAGCTGCTGCACGAGTTGGCGAAGTGCCTGCTTCTGTTGTGGCGTGCGTGTGTCCTTGGGCGTTTTTCCGTTCTTGGCCACACCACCAATATAACAGATGCCAATGCTGTGGGCATTATGCCCCAGGCAATGGGCGCCAGCTATGTTCTCGGCACGTCCCTTGTGGACGCTGCCGTCACGATAGATGATATAGTGATAACCAATGTCGGCAAACTTGCGTGCCAAGTGCCAACGACGAATGTCGTCCACCGTGAAGTCCTTGCCTTCGGGAGTGGCAGAGCAATGAATGATGATTTCAGTGATGCGTCGCATAGTTTAGGAGTTTAATAAGTTTAATGAGTTTAAGGCTGCGCTTGGGTGGGCTTTTGAGGTTGCGAGTTGAGTTTCTGCTCCTCGTCCTTGATAGCCTTGTCAAGCGTTTGCATGATCTTTCCCTCAAATTGATGTACTTTTCTACCATAGTAAATGCTCACTCCGAAGATAGAGCCTGCATAGATGAGACATTGTGAGAAAATCCACAGGACAGAGTCCGAGATTTCGCCTTTGGGCGGTGTGATGAACCCTGCGACTGCAAGGGCATAGCCGCCTACGAGCATGGCGAGGGCGGACCAGAATTGAATGCTTACTTTGGGTTTAGTCATTGTTCGTTACATTTTGGTAAGTATTATCAAGCGTTCAGCTTTGTCTGAACAGTTTTCATCTTGTTTTCCAAGTCGTCCACGCGCTCGCCAAGCGTCATGATCATGTTGTAGAGGTTTACCAAGTCTGTTGAAGTGGCATCCAGTGTCTTTTTATCCCCCTTGCTCATGAGACCGTCCGTTGTGGAACTGGCTAACGGAATGGCGTCCGTGTAAAGCGCATTGAACTTCATGCCGAACTGCGAGAGCACGTACTTGTTCGTGTTCACGTCCCATGCCATGCGGTCAGGGAACAGACAGCCCCAGTCCTCGGCATAGCTTATCGTCTTGCGGTCGCTGCCCGTAAAGTAGATGGCACGTTGGAACACTTTGGCATGGTTGAATATGATTTGCCGGCAGTAGTCGTTCTCGATGTTCTGAATGAGCGTGATGCTCATGTGCTTCTGGTACGTGAGGTGCGCCACCACGATTTCGGCATTGCCCGAAATTGAGGGGTCGCGCAAGGCATTGAGCGCAGCTGTCTCTTCCAAGAAATTGCCCAACTCCTTGACACGCGTGTTCAAAGCCTTCTGCACATCAGTCACGGCACGTGTGGTGGTCAATCCCGGCACGCTTGTCGTAGCCATAGGCAATGTGACGCTGAACAGTTGCGTGCCTGCGGCATTGCTTGCCGCTAACACGCGCGAACTGCTTGTATAAGCAAGGGACGTGGCTATGGTGTCTGTGACAGCGGACACCGCCTTGTCGATGTTGCAGACGTGGTCATAATACTTGTTGAGTTGCTGCACCTGTGCAGCGGTCATCACGCCCGCACTCGAAGAGGTTGCGGCAGGGAGGGCAAAAGCATTGTTGATGCTTTTCAGTTCCCCCGTGACCATGTTCAGGAGCGTGGCAGAAAATGCCACACTCACCTTGTTCACTTCCCCCAACTTGAAGTGCTGAATGACCTGCTTGGCTTCGCCCAACTTGGTTTTCCAAGTTTTCAGGGCAGCGATGTTTGTGTTGCAGTTGGAAATGGAATGCTTTGCCTCTGTCATGTCCTCGGTGCAACTTGTAAGGCTCTGCACTTGTGCAGCGGACATCACCCCGGCTTGTGCGGTGGTGGCGGCTTTGAGGATTATGCTGTCTGCCTGTCGTTGCAGCACGCCATTTGCGGTATTGCCCTGAATGACGGACAGACAGACCTTGTCTGTGCCGACAGTTCCGATACTGATGCTTTGCAACAATGTGGAGAGTTTCAAAAGATTGGCTTTCCAAGCCGTGAGGGACTGCAAGTCCGTGTTTGTTGCGGCAGCAGTGAGCAAGTCTGCCAAGGCTTGCAATATCACGCCCAAGTTCTCGGGGGTGATGGCGGCTTCGGTGCTTAATGCCCGAAAAGCCGTGATTTGCTTGGTTATGTTTGTCGTGTTCATAAGCTAATGATTGTATCTAAGGTACTTATCGTCCAAAGATTGGGCTACCACGCCCACAAATTCTTTGGCCATGTTGTCGGCAAGGAAGTCCCTTAGGTTCATGACCGAAGCGTAATACTTGCGCGAGAACCAAGGTTTCTTCTTGCGCTTGCGCTCCCTGCCGATGTCCCCATTGTTACCTCGTGGAATTTCCTTACCCGTACCAAAGTTCTGCCAAAGTCCGTACTCTAAAAAAGACTGACTTAGTCCGAGTTCCATGAACCGCCCGTCAGCACGGAGCGGTAACGACTTGGGCGAGGCGAGCAAGGCGCCTGTGTCAATCACATCGAGCAAGGTCATTTGCTCTTTCCATATTTTGAGCATGGTTTCGTTGAAAGCTGTGACGAATTTTTCGCGTTCGGAAAAGGCACGTTGCTCGGCATCATTCGTTGTTCCACTCATCGGCATTGTATCTTAAATCCGTAAACGTGTCCACCGCAATTTGGAAGTAGGCACAAGCGCAGCCCGAAAAGAAATACTCGTTCATTTCGTTGAACGTGATGCGTTCATCGAGGTAAATGCACGATTGTTCTAATCGTGTCCGTTCCAAAATGAGCATGCTCATGAATTGGCGGAACAGCTCTCTGAGTGTTTCCATGCAGCTGAGCCTTGCCTCCATGTCATCTATGGCATGGCGCATGGCAAGAAAGATGGTTTTCACGCGCCTTGTGCGTGGCGTGTTGGCGAGAGCGATATAGCCCTGGCTCATGTCGCTCACACAGACAAAAGCCGTGGTGCTTTGCATGCTTTGCAGAGCCTCTTCAAAGCCTTCCAAGCCCGACACACGGCAGAAAGAAAAGCCTCGTGCGGTGGCAAACTTGTTGCGAGCCGTGAGATCGCGGAAGAAGTTTGTGGCATTCCAAGAGCTAAGTTTTAAGTTCATAGGTTATGAGGTTATAAAGTTACTTTAGTTGGTTACGTAGTTCTTGTGCTTCTTGTGCCTTGGCATCCAGTTCCGTCAAAGCACGCCAGCAGTCCATTTGCAAAATGGCTACCTCCTTGGTGATGTCGCCTCCTGTGAGCGCACGGATTTGTGCGTTCATCGCCTGTCGGAGTTCCTCTCCGACACCCATATCAGCACTCCCCAAGAGATTGCTTTTCTCTTGGGGTATGTTGGTGAAGAAATGTGGGAACATACGGGTGAAATTCGCTTTGACGGAAGCGAACCAATAAAATACAGAAAGCAGTTCTGCTTTCTCCAAACAAGCTTTGTCCGAAAGTTTCGGATAAAGCAAATGCGCCATCTCCGCAAGGCATTCCATGCTTTGCGTGTGCAGGAAACCCTGGTAATAGTTTTCGCAAGCGAGATAATCCTCAAAAGGTACGGTTTGCAAATCGGCAGCGACTGCCGATGCACCGCCAATGACAGCAATGCGCACAGGCTTGGGAGCGAAGCTCTCCAAGAAAGCCAATTGTCGCGCAGCAAAGGTGATTTGCCAATCGGCAAGCACCACTTGGCGTTTGCTTTTTCTGTCCTTGACCAAACAGGAGTGTTTGTCTGCATGACAGAGCACAACAATTTCAGCCCATTTGCAAACGCAAAGGGCTAACACCTCGTTCATCGACAAATCGCGTGCGACTTGTCGGAAGAAAAACAGCAATTGCTGGTCGGACAGTTCCGACCATGACTTGGGCAGAGAAATAGAAAATGCTTCCATACCGCGAAAGTATGGAAGCATTGTATTTATAGAAAAGACGAGTTAGTAAGCCTTGAATTTGAATTTATCTACATAGAAAGGCATTTCCTTATTTGCAAGTTCTTGCATTCTTGTAGCACGGAAGTCAGGGTGTTTGGCCATTGCATTCATGAGCCAAGTTTCAAAGATGAAACTTTCAACGAAAGGCACAGATCTTTCGTAGCCTGTAACCATATTTGCCCCAGTTTTTCTCTTGAAATACATGATGTCATCTTCGTTCGTATTAAGTGTAAGACAGCAGCCGAAATGAACGTTTACAGGACGTTCCTTGAAAATACCCTCATATTGATTTGCAAAATCAATCAAAGAGAAAGGCTCCTTGTCTTTATCTTTTTTGTCCGCAGGAAAGGCAAAGGCCCCAGGGTCGCCATGAAAGCACAGATATACAATGTTGTAATCAAAATAAGACTTGTTTCTTAGATGTTCGATGTAATACTCAAAATCCTTTTCGCAACATACATTGCGAAAAGTGTAACTATCAATCCCACTATGGGGAGCGGTATTGAGTAGAAATTCCAACAAAGGTTTTACGTAAGAATCTGATTTCAGATCGTGAACCGACTGAACCCATTCAGTTTCAAGGCAGAATATTTTGCTCATTGTTGTAATGTTTTGCTTGCAAAGATACAACATTAGAACCAATAGCCGCCCTTCTTTTTGTCATTCTTGTATCCATGATTTTCAAAGAGAGCAGCGGTTTCCGACTGCTTCCACTCCTCAAAAATGCCATCGGGAGCATTACGGAGGGAGTTCACGACCTCTATGCACGATGGTATGGGGACTTCTCCTTCTTCCCGTAACATATACAGTTCTATTGCGAAGATGTGCCTCCAAGCACGCTTGTAGTGCGGTGCAGATGGGGTCTCGCCCCATTTGCCCAATAGCTCTGCTTGGCGCAGAGTCGCCAAGAGTTCACAGGAGAAGAAATCATGCGCCAATCGTTCCTCGATGGCGATGAGTTTAGAATGCAGTTCCTGGTAACGCTGCCAAGAGTGGTCGGTGCTGCCGAATTTCTGAGGCAGATCCAACCACGGGTAAAGCGTCTGCATGAAATATTGCCATGGGTCGCTTGTCACCCATGCTTCCGTATTTGCCAACAAGGGAAGCAAGATAGAAAGCGTGTCGTCACGCATTTTCTCCAACGACAGGAGCAAGCGTTCCACGCGCTCCTTGCTGGCCGGGGCTATATTGGTGTTTGAAACAACACCAAAACCATTGGGCGTAAGCACCAAATCCAGCTGCGGCACGGCATGAAGCATGGCTTCTGCCACCACAGCCATACGCGCGTAATGCAACAACTTGTTGGTGGCATCGCGTGTGGGCAGTTCCGTAAGGACTGCCTCAGAAAGGAACGTGGTCGTAAGCCACGCTTCCGCCACCTCCAAGTGCGGAGCAATTTTATCAAAGAGCAAGGTCTCGCCTTGCACAGACTTCAGTACATTCGGCACGAATTGCAGAAGCACATTGTTATCGGGTATCAACAGAGACATTGTAGTTTTGAGGTTTTAAGTTACGAGGTTATAAAGTTACTCTTCTGTGCTTACCTGCTTTGCGTCCTTATTTTCATCGAGTGTCGTAAGCTGGATAAACGGACAGTCGGGATAAGCCCCGTCCCACCTGTTAAACCTTATAATCAGTCGGTGCACATTAAACAAAAGGTCGTGATACGGCTTTTGCAAAGCCTGTGCAATCGTATAAAGCTCGCGCTTGTCGCTGCCCGAATTATTCGTCTGCGATTTGCCCGGCACAGAACCCACAAGGTTTGAGTGAACACGCATGGTAAAGCACATCATGTTCACCGCCTCGATGATGTCCGTAGCCCAGTCGCCACCCTCCTTGTCCGTCTCAATTTTGTTGATCACCACATCATGCTGTTCCTCCCCGTTGGGAGACACATAAAACTCCGAGAAAAGCACCTTGCCCGAATTCTCCATGCCCGTGAGAAAATTGATGATGTTGTCCTTTTCCTCGTTCACGCGTTCCTGCTGCTTCACGCGGTCGGTAATGCCCTCCGCCTTGAAGATATTGCTCCAAAAAGATTTGGCAATCTCAATGTGGTACTTGATAGGTGCAGAGTTTTTCAGTTTCGCTTCCTTTGCCACCCCGATGAGTTGCTTGATGTTGTACCACTTGCCCTTGAAGAGCGAGGCATAATAAGGAATGGGATAATACGTGCTGTCAGGCGTCGGCACACGGCTGACCACGGCAAACTTGCGTTTGCCCTTCTTCACCTGTGCTTGCAAGTCCGTCCAAGGACTTTGTGGGTTGAGCAGTGGAATGACCTCCACCTGTTCAGCCCGCACCGAGTTGCGCCAATTCGCGTACAACACCTGTGATATCACGCCCTCCTTGTTTGCTGGCGCAAAGCGCACATAGCAAGCCTCCTTGCGCAGCACCCTCACCACCTTGTTGCCTTGCTCATTGAGAATTATCACGCTCACGGCAAAGCCGAAGTGTTTGAAGTCCTGGCAAACACCGAGAAAATAGCTCGCCATGTCGTTATCCAAGAAGAACTCCTCCACCTCGTTCACCACTTTCTGTTTGCACATTTCATCAGTCTGGTACACCAAACCGCTTCCATAGCACACCTCTGCATTGAACATCTGACAAGTGCTTAATGTTTCATCACTTTCTATCAGATTGATAATGTCATACGGCATCTGATCGTCCGCTCCCCAAGGCATATAACTCACCTTGTCGCTCACATGGCGCGGTGAAATCTCCTCCGCCTCCTTGAAAACTTCGCTGCTTTTAGTGGTGAACGCTGCCGCGGCACGATAGCCGGGCAGATCGTTCACGCCTGTTATGTGTAAGTAATTGAAATCGCCCATAGTTTTGACTTTTTAGTGCAAAACTATGGGCAATAGTGTGAGGAAGAAAAGACGATTTTGTAGAAAAACTTGTGATAAGCCCCATTATCCCTTTGAGTTGCCTGAGGGGTGGTGCTGGACGACGGTTGGGGAAATTTCTAAATCCATTTTGTATGGTGTAAGTGAATCCGCAAAAAGCAAAGGAGAATACAAGTTGCTCAGAATAACTGATATTCAAAATAACGCAGTTGATTGGAACACTGTCCCATATACTGATTATGATGAACATAGAGCAAATGCATACCGAATCAGCGATGGAGATATTCTGTTTGCAAGAACAGGTGCAACTGTAGGTAAATCTTATCTTGTAAAAGGACTACAAGATAAAGCAATATATGCTTCTTATTTAATACGAGTACAAACATTCAATGAGATTCTTCCTGAGTATGTAAAGTATTTCTTTGAATCTGGCTTCTATTGGGAACAAATACAAAAAGATTCTGTAGGTATTGGACAGCCTAACGTAAATGGTACTACGCTTTCACAATTGGCTTTACCGATACCTCCAATAAATGAACAACATCGTATTGTAAATGAGTTAGGTTCTTGGCTGAATATTATTGATGCCATAGATAATGGAAAAACTGAATTGCAAATAGCTATTAAGCGAGCAAAAAGCAAAATCCTCGACCTCGCCATTCACGGCAAACTCGTACCCCAACCCCCCAATGACGAGCCAGCTACCGAACTGCTCAAACGCATCAACCCTAATGCTGAAATCACTTGTGATAACCCGCATTATCGCAATCGGCCTAAGGGATGGGCGGTAATAAAAGTAGGAAACGTCGCAAAATATACAAACGGACGGGCGTTTAAGCCTGAAGAATGGGAGTCTATCGGTTTGCCTATTATACGCATTCAAAACTTAAATGATGCAGATGCTCCTTATAATAGAAGCTCGGTCATGCATGAGCAAAAGTACTTGATAAAAGATGGCGACTTACTTTTTGCATGGGCTGCATCTATTGGTACATATATTTGGAGTGGGGGAAACGCGTGGCTCAATCAGCATATTTTCAAAGTAGAGCCGTATCCATTTATAGATAAAGCATTCTTGTTCTATGCTTTTCAAGCTATGATTTCTGAGTTTTATAAGAATAGTCATGGTTCTGGAATGGTGCACATTACAAAGAAACAATTTGAGGAGATAACCTTATTGTTACCTCCTCTGTCAGAGCAAATTCGAATTGTTGAATGTTTAGAACAAACATTCAGTATTCTTGATTCTATAAATTGCAATTTATAAGTTCTCGACTATTGCATCAAGGGTTGTAAATGCTTCATCTATAGCATTTACAATCCTTTGTTGTTCTTCATAGGGCGGTATCGGCACATCGATTGCTTTGAATAGCTTTTTGTTCAAGTGTGGAATGGCTGAACCGACCTTATTTTCTCGCAATGTTTTGCGTTGAAGGTTGATAACTTGTAAAACGTAGTCCGTGTACATGTTATCATTGATTGCCAACTGCTTAAACGTGCTGCCCTGATAACCCTCAACAGGAGTACGGAATACTTCTCCTGAGTTCTCGCCATCTACCAATATCAAAAGTGTGTTTGCTGCTACATATTTGCCTGCTGACAAAGCTTTTGCTTCACGCTCGCCACGCAGAAACTTTACATCAAGATTAATTCTTTCAACGCCACTTTGCTTCTCACCATCAATCAAAGAACACAGCATTTGCATAGGTGCAGCTGCCCATCCTTCAGGCAGATTGCGATAATGCGGGATACGTTATCTTATATTGTTCCTGTTCAATAAACAAAAACAATATGATAACACAATTCAAAGCGTATCTCGCCAAGACCAATTTGGCAGAAAATACGATTACATCGTATGTATGGACGGTAACGTATTATCTTGAACACTACAAGGAAGTGAACAAGAAGAATCTCTTGGCTTACAAGGGATATTTGGTGGAAAACTTCAAACCGCAAACAGTGAACCTACGATTGCAAGCTGTAAACAAGTTCCTGGAGTTTAGCAAACAGGAAAAACTGAAGATGAAGTTTGTCAAAGCACAGCAAAAAAACTTCTTGGAAAATGTAATCAGCGATGCCGATTACAAGTTCCTGAAAACAAAGTTGAAATCCGATGGGTATGACCAATGGTATTTCATCGTATGGTTTATGGCAGCCACTGGCGCACGTGTCAGCGAATTGTTGCAAATTAAGGCAGAACATGTAAGTGTAGGCTTTCTTGACCTATATAGTAAAGGCGGCAAAATGCGCCGTATCTATATTCCCAAGAAACTTTGCACTGAGGCTACAAAATGGCTGAAAGAACGTGGTATGACATCTGGCTATTTGTTTACGAACCGCACAGGCAACTGTCTTTCCACTCGCGGCATTGCCATTCAGCTAAAGCACTTTGCCGAAAACTACGGCATCAATCGGGATGTGGTCTATCCACACTCGTTCCGCCACCGCTTTGCCAAGAACTTCTTGGAGAAGTTCAACGACATCGCCTTACTTGCCGACCTCATGGGACATGAGAGCATCGAAACCACACGTATCTATCTGCGACGCACAGCAAGCGAACAACAAAAGATTGTTGACAGGGTAGTTACTTGGTAATCGTATCTATGCTCTTTAGCCACCGTAAGCATTGGACTTACGATGGCTAAATCGTGGCAATTATAACGATGATGCTATGTTGTTGAGTTGGGCAAAAAGTTCTTCGATTTTGGCAACTATGCGGTGTTGTTCGTTTATTGGTGGCAAATCTATTTCAATGCTTAGAATAGCTTTTGCGCTGATGTTTGGTTGTGCTCCTCCGTATGCAATATTTAGAATATAGTTGGATTTAGCAAGCATAAAATAGTTGCGATATTGTTGAAACCAAGCTTCTGTGCATTTTAAGTTGCCAACTCGTTGATTCAATAGGGCATCTGTCTTATATTTATATACTCCCATTTTGCCTGTTGTAGCTCCAGACATAGCAATTAACAGGTCACCTTCGTGTATAATGAATTTAGAATTATTGTAATTCTGAATATACACACATGACGATAAGTCAATATTACCATTGTTCGTTATATTTGAAATTCTTACAAGCGGGACTCCATTTTGCTTGTATTCATCACTGCTAAAGGCATAGCCACTTTCAAAGATTCCGATATCCTTTAATGTGCATCGACACCAACCATTCGGCAAATTCTCATACTGCGGGTTATCACAAGTGATTTCAGCCTTGGGATTGATGCGTTTTAGCAGTTCGGTAGCTGGCTCGTCCGTAGGGTCTTGCGGTACGAGTTTGCCGTGAATGGCGAGGTCGAGGATTTTTGACTTGGTCTGTTTAATTACTTCATGCAAGTTTTCTTTGCTTTCCTCAACGCTATTCACTATAGATAACCAATTTACTATGCTCTTTATGATATGCTTTTGCTCACGTAGGGGTGGTAAAGGTAAAAATATCTTTGAAAAATTACCTTTGTTAAGTATTGGTAATGTAGTAGCAGAAGCATTAGCCTTTATTTCATTCTGCATATAATCAGATATGCAGACATAATAAAGATAATGTGGTAGTATTGCATTTGTCGGTATTATGGCATTTATCTGTTGATTGCAAGTACCTTCAATGGAAGTCAGTCCAGTTTTGCCAATAGTCGCTCCAATGCAAGTAACAAGAACTGAATTAATTGGAAGTTTCCTCGATTGTTCAAATCCTAATGCAGTCAGCCTGTCATTAGAGCGAATAGTGTGAATTCCTTGTTCCAAGTCTGTCGGCTTGAAAAATGGAATATTTCCTCCATAAAAGTCTTTTATATCCTTTGAAGGTGTACTTCCAGTCACGACTTCACCAATTTCTTCTATAGTCGTCCAGCACCACCCCTCTGGCAGTTCAAAGGGATAATGGGGCTTATCACAAGCAGCTTTTGACCGCTTGGTACGTTTGATTTTGCCTTCTATGATAAGGCGTTCTTTCTCTGCCTTGATGCGTTCGAGCAGCACCGAGGCAGGTTCATCGTTCGGGTCTTGCGGTACAAGTTTTCCATGTATCGCAAGGTCGAGTATCTTTTGGCGTAACGCTTTTGTATTCATTCTAAATTATAGTTTGCAATTTGTGCTGTCAGGAACTGCACAAAGGTTGTTAGTTGTATTTACAAAAACTGACAAACAGTGTCTGTCAAATTGAACTTATTGATGTCATAGACTTTGTTTCGACTTAAACACCCTACAGTTTGTTATCACTGATGCTATGCTGTATGTTGTATAAATCCTTTTGATGCTCAATTTCCTTTCGCAACTGTTCTTCTGTAGGTAAATACAACTTGTACTTAGTTGCAAAAAGCTGCTCATTGCCTTTAAGAATAGAATATCTGGCAATATCCTCGTCTGTTTCCGAGCATAGAACAATGCCAATAGTGGGATTATCACCTTCTGTACATTTCAGTTCATCATACATTCTCACATACATATCCATCTGCCCGACATCTTGATGCGTTATTTTCCCTACTTTCAAGTCAATAAGCACATAACACTTCAAGATTACGTTGTATAACACAAGGTCAATGAAGTAATCTTCCGCATTGGTGCGTATATGTTGCTGCCGTGCGACGAAAGCAAAACCTCTTCCCATTTCCATCAGAAAATCTTTCAGGTGCGAGATAATGCTCGATTCCAATTCTTTCTCGGAAAAACTGTCTTCAAGTTTGAATCCTAGGAACTCACCCATAAATGGAGTCTTTAGTATCTCCGTGTTCTTGGTAATAATTTGTGTTCCTTTGTTTTCAGCAATTTGTGGCTGTGAATAGTGGCGTTCATAATATTGAGTAGAAATGTTCCTTTTCAAAGCCTTTATGCTCCACACCTGTTCCGAAGTGACTTCAAGATACCATCTTCTGGCAACTTTATCGTCAACTCTAAGAATTTCAATAATATGCGACCATCTAAGATTTTGCAAACGCGTTTGCAAAATTGAAATATCAGGAATTGTTAAATAGAATTTTCTAAAGTATGCAAGGTATCTTTTGCTAAAGCCAGTCCCATACTCATACGTCAATTCTTTAGAAAGACGTTCCAAGAGTTTCGTCCCATAAGCGGCACGGTCACTTCCTTTTTGTTCTTCTTCCACTATACGTCTGCCAATCTTCCAATATGTGGAAATCATCGTTGAGTCAACAGCTGCGTAAGCCAAAGACCGCCCCTTATTTATAATGGTCTTTACATCGTCAAGAAATTTCTTGTCAATATGTATGTCTATTTCATTATTCATTATATCGTATATTTTTTATAATTGTCCAGTTTTGATTGGACAAATATAATAATTAATCCTCTTTTATATCACCCAACAATTTCTCCAACTCACTCACTGCCTTGCTAATGCTCTGGCTTTGTTCCTTTATGGAAGCCATCAGTTCCGCCAAAGAATGTTGCTCTTCCTCGCCCCCTTGCTTAATCCAAGTGATATCAAGCGAAGTCTTGTCACGAGCGGTAAGTTCATCAATGGAGTATTTGCGCCAACGTCCAGAAGGGTTCGTATCTGCATCGTAAGTCTCCTTACGATCGTTAATATTCTCAGGGTTGTAGCATTTCACAAAATCATCAAGGTGATGACGTTCCAATTTGTTTGTAGCAAGCGTGTGTTTCACGTCAGTGCGGTAATCATAGAACCAAACATCTTTAGTGGGCTGTCCTTTCGTGAAGAACAACACATTAGCTTTCACACCCTGTGCGTAGAAAATACCTGTAGGCAAGCGTAGAATAGTGTGCAGATTAAAGTCAGCGAGCAAACGTTTACGGATAGTTTCACCAGCACCACCCTCAAAGAGCACGTTATCAGGCAATACCACAGAAGCACGACCACCCACCTTCAACATCAGCATCATGTGTTGGAGGAAATTGAGCTGGTTGTTCTTCGTTTCCACATAGAAATCAGGACGATTAAGTTCCACAGAACCAGCAGGACGTTGTCCAAAAGGAGGATTGGCAAGAATAACATCCACCAATGTTTTGGGTTCACGCTCCAACGAATCCTCGCATGAAATCGGACTGCGGTCAGTACCCACACCATGAAGATACAAGTTCATAGAAGCAAGAGTAACCACAAGCGAAGTATTGTCAACGCCATGCAAAGCCTCGTTACGGAGGAAATCACGTTTCGCCTTGTCTGCCGACTGATTCTTCATATAGTCATAAGCCGTGAGAAGGAAACCGCCCGTGCCACATGCCGGGTCGCACACAGTCTCGCCAATTTGTGGACGGATGCAGTCGACCATAGCTTTAATAAGAGGACGTGGTGTAAAGTACTGACCTGCGCCACTCTTTTTGTCTTGTCCGTTCTTCTCCAAAATGCTTTCATAGATAGCACCCTTCACGTCTGCATCCATCACAAGCCATTGCTCTTCGTCAATCATAGTGATGACCTTTTTCAAGTAAACAGGCTTGTCAATTTTATTCTGCGCTTTAGTGTAGATTGTACCAATAAGGTTGTCTTGTTCGCTGAGCACTTTCAATGTTTCTTCATACTGCTTCAACAAATCCAGTCCGTCGAGCTGAATAAGATCATTCCACTGATAGCCAGTAGGTATCGCAGAATCTTCTCCAAACATTTCAACATTCTCCGCATCCATCTTCAGGAAAAGCAGATAAGTGAGTTGCGTGATATAATCAGTAAAGCCAATACCTTGTCCAGCAAGCGTAGTGGCGAGGTTCCATACTTTTTTAGTGAGCGATTGCTCGGTTGATATGTTGTTTGCCATAATTCAAAGTTATGCTGTTTTTCTTAAAACCACAAAATTAAACAAAGAAAGAAGAGCGTCATCCGCCTTCTGCTTAGTACCGAATGCAGCTATCATCTGAGCTGCCTGTGTTCGATCATCCTCGCGGATATCATTGATAGTACAAGCACCATTACTTGCCACATAATCAACAATCTGACTCATGAGTTGTTTCTGCCTGTCAGAGATTTCACGATGCCACTGACCACACCAAAGATTGAAATACTGCCGTGCGGTAACGCAAACGCTGTCAAGTTTTTCAATCTGTCGGAATGCAAAGCGAACCAATTGAATAATATTAGTAAGGGCATCGCTTTCCTCCTTTCTCGTTGTGCGTCGCACGTTACCAGGAGAAACAATAGCATACGAGTTCCAAAGTTGTTTCGTACTGAAACGATTGTTCTCCATTTTCAGCTTATTCTCCAAATCCTTCATCATGCTGAACGTGATAGGCTCGCCACTCTGATTGTATAAGATTCGCAAAGCCTCTATTTCGTCAGCATGGTCGCGGCAATACTGTTCAAAAGCCTCGGTAGTGTTCTTTGCCTCCTCCACAGAGAACCCCTTGGAAATAAGCGTATCCTCACCAGGCATGAGTGTGTTTACAAAACCAGTCGAAAGAATAAGAATATAGCGACGTACATCTGCATGATTGGCAATAGGAGAAACAAGTCCCTTACGCTCATTGTTAGGTTCATTGATGTCGCTATAAGGCGGTAAGTTGCCATTCGCCAAAGCATCGTAGATGCGTTGTGCAATCGCATCCATGGAATCGCTTGCCAATCGTTCGAACTCCATACGCTGGCTGCCGTCTGCCTTATTGTGCAGACGCGACAAAGTAGCTGCAAGGCGTTTGAGGTACATATCAGGCAAGTTGCCGTGAGCAATACGCTCCAGCAGTTCCTTCAATGTTATCGTGATTGTATCAGGTCCTTCACCTTGCTCAGGAATAGACATAGTATGCTCAGTAACGCCCACCGCATCCACAAGGAAGAAACAATCTTTGCTTATAGCGTTAGGAGTAACAGCCCGCAACTGCTCATCGCCAATGGTACGCACACCACGCCCTTTCATCTGAATGAAAAGCGGTTCAGACTCCACGTCACGCATAAACATCACCACTTCAAGCGGTTTCACGTCCGTACCTGTAGCCACCAAAGTGCAAGTAACAGCAATACGGAAGTCACGATCGTTGCGGAATTGGCGAATTAGTTCATTGCTGTCACCCGAAGAATAGGTAATTTTCTGCACATACCTATCCATATCAGCATTAGGGCATTTCTCTCCAAACACCTCTTTAGCTATGTTCACAATATTCGTGGCATGAGCCTCGTTGAGAGCAAAGATGAGTGTTTTGGGGAGATATTCAAAATTAGGCTCACGTTGAGGGTCATTGAACATTTCCGAGTAAACAGCATCGCGATATGTTGTAAGGATGAGTTTTATTTGAGAAGGATTGACAATAGAACGATTAAGTTCCGTTTTGGTGTAATTCTTTGTCTCGCGTGTATTTAACTCTTCCGTTTTACCAGTATAGCGAGTTTCAACACGCACACGGTCACCCTTCATAATAGCCCCTCCGTTTTCCGTTGCTTCCGTCTTAATACGATATACACGGTTATCCACGTTCACACCATCCACGATACTCTTTTCAAGCGTATAGTTCACAATACGATTGTTATTGAAGAACGCCATTGTTTCAGGAATGGGAGTTGCCGTAAGACCAATAAGACGTGCCGTATCAAAATACTCAAGCACCTTACGCCAGTTACCGTAAATACTGCGATGACACTCGTCAATAATAATCATATCGAAGAAATCATGCGGCAAATTGGGATTGTCGGGAAGAACCATTTCTGTTGTCACATCTTCTTCATCATCGTCATCATTATCTTGAATATCTTCACCCTTTAACAAAGAGAACAAACGTTGTATAGTAGAAATAAGCACATTGCTATCAGACGGAATTTTGGCAGATTTCAAGCGTTCCACCCCAAATATAGTGTTGAAGGCTTCGCCATTGTCTGTAAGACGGAATGTACCAAATTCATTTTCAGCTTGTCGTCCAAGATTATTGCGATCAACAAGAAAAAGCACTCTACGCATAGGAGTATAAGAAAGCATGCGATAGGCAGCAAGACAAGCCGTATAGGTTTTCCCTGCACCCGTGGCGAGAACCATAAGCGCACGGTTTTGTCCACTACGAAAACTCTTCTCCAATTCGGTAATAGCTTCATACTGACACTCACGCAATCCTTTTTTGTAAAGCGTAGGCAGTCCTGCAAATGGGTCGTTTATACCCAACAAAGCCACAATTTCCTTTGGTGTATGAATACGGTTGATTTCCTCCCAATCCGTATTTGATTTTCGAAAATCCTGAAATAAGACAATTTTACCGTTTGACTTATATAAAAGGGGGATAGGCTTTTGCCATGTTTGATAACAATTGGGTACACTTTTAGCATAAGTGGTCACTTGATCACTCACCTTATCAGAATCAACATCCACTTCTTCGCGTTTAGCTTCAAGCACACCACATACTTTACCGTTGATGAACATAAGATAATCAGCTTCGAGATTGCCTTTCAACAATCCTTCACGCACAGCCACGGCTGTCATCGTAGGTTCGAACTCCTCGCGATTAACAACCAGCCAACCAGCATCAGCGAACCAGCGGTCTATTTTCACTCTTGCTTTCTCTTCTGGTGTCATATTTTATTCCTCCTTGTTTTCAGATAATACCATATTATCGGAAGTTGCAGACTGTAAATTTACTTGTTGATCCTCATTTAGCACATCTGCATTTAACAATCTTGCCACGTCCACATTCAAAGTCTTTGCGATGCGCAACAGATTTTTAAGGTCAGGCTGACTGGAATTCGTTACCCATTTTGAAATTGTGGCCTGATCTTTGCCTAATTGTTCGGCAAGCCATTTATTGCTTTTCTGTTCTTCAGCAAGTACTATTTTTAATCTATTAACCTGTTCTCTTGGCATATTCATATAATATATGCCACAAAGATACAATAAGAAAGCGAAAAGGATTAATAATATAGTCTATATTTTAGTGAGTTAAGATAAAAATTGGTGAGTTTATCAATTTTAATTTCACATAAACACTTCCATTCCATTGATTTCAAACACGCACACATCTCTCAACTGCCGGATTTCATTGCTATCCAGCAATTTCATTCTTCGCGTGCCTTTGTAGAAGTCATAGCGAAGCGAGATGCAGCGGTGCCAGCATTGGATTTCACCCGAGCGCGTCCATAGTTTGATGTCTACGGGTTCAGGAGATTGGAGCATACGTTTGAGCGTGGTGATATGGATAGCGTGGGGCATTAGTCGAAAGTATTGTTGTAAACCTGGTTGAAGATATTATGTAAGCGAGGGACGGTAAAAGGTACCTGCTTGCGAAGCGGCTTCCACTTGAACTTCACATGGTTGTTCGCATTGGTGGCATCAGAAAGTTCACTTTCGATGTCAGTAATAAGAATGGAGCTGCCCACAGGGAGTTCAGGAGAGATCAAGTAGAGTTTGTGAGACTGCAAAGCCTGCGTAAGATGACGGGCGAAGGAATAAGAAAGCGAGGACGTCTCGCTCTCGTATTCTACCTCCGTGTTATCATCATATGCAGAAGATTGTCCACAACATACGGCAAAGCTGCGGTCAAAGGGAACCTTGCGCTTGGTTTGGGCAGTGATATACAAGGTATCACTCACATTGAACTCATTCTGAAAGATGAGCGTGAGCGTGGGAACTTCATCGGTCAGGAAGAACGTGAAAGTACGTTTCCCTCGGAAAAGCGTAACAGACAAAAGTTTGCCACTTACCCCTTGGGGCAAGTTTCCCAAAAGTTCCTCTTCGATGATTTCCTCGAAACAAAAATCAAACTGCTTAGCAGCAATGGGAGTATCTGATATGGTGAGCGTTTCGGGCGTGTCCTTGTCATCGCGTTGGATAACATACTGCGTGGCACACTGGCCCGTTTCATCAGGGAAAACAAAGTATTGTAAAAAAAGATGAAGGTTATGTGGCACCAAACGCACCGCGTGCGTGGTGAGAAAATGCGATTGCAGGAACAGCTTGCAGTTCGTCCTTAGCATTTGCAGTTTACAGTAAACCAGAGTAAACTCGCCCAAAGTATAATCGTTGCGGTCCACCTGCATACGGAAACTGCACGTGGCATGCACCAGCAGCTTTGCCTCCATGTAGTTTTCAATAATGCTGCGCAAATCATAGATGCTCGCCTTTCCCCCATGGGCATAAAGCGTGGTGGAAAAAACAGGCGACTGACTGCGGTTGAGATAGATAGCCAAATACACGGAACTGCCTTGAAAATCTGACATCTCGAATACATCGGGAATGCTCGAAGTGAAATCGTATGTCTGCGAATTAAAGTTGAAATTCATAAGCGTTGAAAGAAAAAACCAGGGAACGTGATAACCCTCGCAATATAGCACAAGCCTCGGGTTACGGAAAAGACCGCGTGACTCATACAAACCTCACGAACCTCGGGTTACGGAAAAGACCGCACCGCCTTTATTTTTTAGCGGGCGATCCTTTCTTTCAGCTTCAAGCCGTGGCATTGGCTCTCTTGCGTGTAGTGCGCTTGGCGGCAGGATTTCTCGTGCGCTTGGGTGTGGTGGTAGGAGCGGCAGAGGCGGGCTGCATGGGAGCAGAGGCAGAACCCTCGGGGGCGGTGGCGGGCGCCTTGCTCCGTGCAATCTCGTGGCTGACGCGGCAGAGGCAATTATCGGAGATGTTCAGCCCCGTGCGCTTTTTCAGGAGGAAGGCATAGCGCATAGCCTTGTAAGGACTTTTGCAGTAGACGCGAGAAGTATTGTCACCGCTGATTGATACGACCCAGATGTGGGCTGTGGCTTCACTGATTTTACCACTGGTGATAAGGATAAGATTGAGAGCTTTCATTTTCTTGTAAGATTTTAAGTGTGTGAACGATGTGGATTTATTGAAAGAGGTAAACTTCGATGTAAGAGATGTTGATCATGCTGTCAGCAGCAAGATTTTCAGCCATGGCGGTAGCTTCGGCATAGCTGTCAGCCTCGACTTCATATTCGGCATATTCGCCTTCTTCTCCATTAACCACCACCTGATAGATGTCGTGGGGGAAGGAAACTCTGCGCTTGCGATTGAAACCCATTGAAACGAACTCGGAATGTACAGCAGTGTGTGTCATGATAATTTATACTTTTGAAGATTTTTTACTTGAGAAGGGGCATCGGGGTGCTCCCTTGATTTTTACGTGCAATTAAGGGCATGAAGTCATTAGGCTTGGAGGACAAGGGATAGCGCAAAAAAATTTCACCCTTCACGGGCTTGGAAAAAGTGCAGAGGAACGAACATCTTTTTCTGAAAAATTTTTGTGATAAGAGAAACGCGCCCTTGCCGCAAAGCCGCTTCATGCCAACTTTGCACAGGAAAAATAATGGGAGCACCTTGCTGCCCCTTGTAAAAAATGGAC
>ERZ773165.308-NODE-308-length-41862-cov-29.243524_pt1 | contig 41862 bp, 32 predicted proteins | sample MGYA00581003_ERZ773165 | MGnify/ENA primary metagenome ERZ773165 (study PRJEB29015, sample SAMEA2737817) | human gut metagenome | biome: human gut; feature: human-associated habitat; material: faeces | place: China | collected 2012 ... | reverse complement strand
TACACTGTATGTCTAAAGATTACCCCCTCTGTGTCCAATTTTAGTTTACCACTTCAGAGTGATGAAAGCCATCTATCCCCTTTCTGCGGAAAGAGGTAGAAGTGGTAAAAACCTACCCCCTTCCTGTGGAAGGGGGATGCCCGAAGGGCAGGGGGGTGGTCGAAGACGAAAGAGAGCGAAGCCAACCTCCGGCGCTCCGCGCCACCTCCTTCCAGAGGAAGGAGGGAGAGTGCCTTTTCCCTGCATCGTCATTTCGAGCGAAAGCGAGAAATCTTTTTCGTTCGCGGTCAGGAGAGGCTGTGAGGAGTGCGGGGAACGGGAAACACCGTGCTTCATGTGACTTGGGAGCACGGCGTCTCATGCAGACGGCTTTACGAAGGAAAACGGAAACGGGAGACGAAAAAGATCCCTCGGCTGCGCTCGGGATGACGAAACGGGGTGGCACATCTCACATTGTTTTTCAATCCCACAGCGGAAGCCAACCTCCGCCCCTTCGGGGCACCTCCTTCCGGAGGAAGGAGGGAGAATGCGCGAGGAATAGGGCTGCCATTTCTCGCACATCGCCTTTTGGGATGGTCTGAGATGAAGGATCGTGGATTGATTCAGTCATAAAAAAATAGACGAAAAAACTATTGACTATTTGACTATTTGATGTATAATAGATTACAGAAATAAGGTAAGAGGTCAAGCGGAAAGCGGTGAGTGATATGAATAGCACGATGCTATCTGATAAAATAGAAAATTTCATTCTGGATCTGATGGATAAGCAAAATACAGACCAGCTGCTGCTAAAGCGCAAGGAGGTGGCCGACCGGCTCGCGTGTGCGCCTTCACAGGTGACGTATGTGATCAATACGAGATTCTCCGCCAATGATCGATTCATTGTCGAGTCACGGCGGGGGAGCGGTGGATATATCAAGATCTCACTGCGTCCTGTCGAGCGTGAGGAGGTGCCGGACTACTACCATCGGCTGAAGGAGGCAGCGAGCCAGTACCAGAATGAAAAGTCAAATCATCAAACAAAAGACAAACCGGTATCGCAGGAGGAGATAGAAAATGGTCTTCGGGGATATTTCCAGATGCTTTTGAATTACGACATCATTTCCGAGCGTGAGTATCGGCTGATGTATGCGATGACGCACACGATGCTGGAGTATTGTCCGGAAGGACACCGAAAGGAAGCCGGACGGACGATGATCCATCGCATCGAGTGGGCGCTGAAAGGAGAATAAATATGCTTTGTGAACGCTGTCATGCACATCCTGCCACCGTTCATATGGTGCAGGTGGTGAACGGACATAGAAAAGAGGAGCATCTCTGCAGTGAGTGTGCAGAGAAAGAGCATGTTTTCCAGAAGGAGCAGAGCTTCTTGGGACATGGATTCTTTGACAGTCCGCTGGATCATTTCTTCGGCGGATCGATGCTGGGTCATCTCTTAGAAGACCCCTTCGGGACGCGCACGCTGGAAGATCAGGGCGGACAATTCATCGAAGTCAGCCCGGAAAAGCTGCCGGAGAATGAAAGCAGCTACGATCGCTTCAAAGAGTCCATCCGCCCGTCGTTCCAGAAAGGGAAAAATGAAATTCCCGTCAATGAACCGAAGGCCAAAGAAAAGGCGGATGCTCCGGCGGAGAGCGAGGAGCTGCAAGCCTTAAGAAGGGAGCTCAAGAGCTGTGTCGACCGGGAGGATTTCGAGCGCGCCTGCGAGGTCAGAGATAAGATCAAGGCGATTGAAGGAAAGAAATGAGTGACTGGTGACTGAAATACCACCTTCATTTCTAATTTCTCATTTAATATAAACCCCAAAACAAAGGAGGGATTTCTATGGAAGACAGATATACAGATGGTGTAAAAAATGCCTGGAAATTTGCAGGAGAAGAGGCTTCGAAGCTGGGCAGTGATTATTTGGGGACCGAGCATCTGCTTTTGGGCATTGCCCACGAAAAAGATTCGGCTGGCGGCAAGATCCTGAATTCGCTCGGCGTGACCGTAGAGGCAGTGGAGCCTCTGCTCGCCGGGCAGGGAAGGAGCGGCTTCTTCTCTCGCCGTGAGCTGTATGTAGCGCCGCGGACGAAACGGGTGCTGGAAATGGCGCTGGAGGAAGCCAATGATCTTGGCAATTCCTTCGTCGGCACGGAGCATTTGCTGCTTGCCATTCTTCGGGAAGGCAGCGGCGTTGCGATGCAGATCCTGGAGCATTTCGGCGTGACACAGGAGAAGCTGCAGAAAGCCTTCGATACCTATATTTCGGAAGACGGAAATGGAGAAGGCAGCGCAGAGCTGGGAGAAATGGGTGATTTTGCCATCGACCTCAATGAAAAAGCCAAACAGGGCAAGATCGACCCTGTCATCGGGCGTCAGACGGAGATCAATCGCGTGATCCAGATCCTGTCCCGCAGAAATAAGAACAACCCTGTCCTCATCGGCGAGCCGGGCGTAGGCAAGACAGCCATCGCAGAAGGGCTTGCACAGCGGATCGTTTCTCATGATGTGCCGGAGATCCTGAAGGACTGCCATGTGATTTCTCTCAATATGTCCTCCGTCGTCGCCGGTACCAAGTACAGAGGCGAATTCGAGGAACGGCTGAAAAAAGTCATTGATGAAGTGAAGAAACATAAAGACTGGATCCTTTTCGTCGATGAACTGCATACCCTGGTGGGAGCAGGCTCGACGGAAGGCTCCATGGATGCAGCCAATATCATGAAACCGGCTCTGGCACGCGGGGAGCTGCGCTGCATCGGTGCGACCACTTTGAAAGAATATAAGAAGTATATCGAAAAGGATGCCGCTTTGGAACGTCGGTTCCAGCCGGTCAAAGTCGGTGAACCGACACCGGAAGATACGCTGAAGATCTTGAAGGGGCTGCGTGATCGCTACGAAGCCTTCCATAAAGCGAAGATCACCGATGAAGCAATGAAAGCGGCTGTCGAACTTTCCGGTCGTTACATCACGGATCGTTTCCAGCCTGATAAAGCCATCGATGTCATCGATGAAGCCGCCGCCAAGGTCCGCATGGAAGCGTCTTCGACACCGGATGCGCTGAAAGAGAAGGAAGAAAAGCTGGCCTCCCTTTTGAAAGAAAAGGAAGCGGCTGTGGCTTCGCAGGATTTTGAAAAAGCCGCCGAGTATCGTGATGCTGCCAAGAAGATGCAGAGTGAGATCGCCCTCATGAAGAAGGACTGGAAGGGTGCGGATCATGATGATCTTAAAGTCACGGAAGAAGATGTGGCAGAAGTCGTCGCTAAATGGACGGGGGTACCGCTGCAGAACCTCAAAAAGAGCGACTCCGAGCGCCTGCTCCATCTGGAAGAAGAGCTGCACAAGAGAGTGGTCGGTCAGGATGAGGCTGTCCATGCCGTTGCCACGGCGATCCGTCGTGCGCGTGCCGGCATGAAGGATCCGAAACGTCCGATCGGTTCCTTCCTATTCCTCGGCTCGACCGGTGTCGGCAAGACCGAGCTGGCCAGAGCGCTCGCTGAATGCATGTTTGGCAGTGAGAAAAATATGATTCGTTTCGATATGTCGGAATACATGGAGAAACACGAAGTGTCCCGTCTCGTCGGTGCGCCTCCAGGATATGTCGGCTATGAAGAAGGCGGCCAGCTGACCGATGCCGTGAGAAAGACGCCGTACAGCGTCATCCTCTTCGATGAAGTCGAAAAGGCGCATCCGGATTTCTTCAATATCCTTCTGCAGGTACTCGATGATGGTCGTCTGACCGATGGTCAGGGCCGCACCGTGGACTTCACAAATGCTGTCATCATCATGACCAGTAACCTTGGCTCTGCCCTCTTGAAAAACCAGATGAAGAAACTGGGATTCAAAGCAGAGGACAAAGGTGAGAAGAAGGAAACCTTCGAGGATGTGAAGAAGCTGATGATGGATGAAGTGAAACACACGCTCCGCCCGGAATTCATCAACCGTATCGATGAGATTATCGTATTCCATCCGCTCACCGCTACCGATCTTTCCTCTATCGTGAACCTGATGCTTGCCAAGGTCGGCGAGAAGCTCGCGCACTTCGAAGTGAAGCTCGATGCCAGCGAAGAAGCGAAAAAGCTCCTCATCGATCATGGTACCGATGTGGAATACGGTGCCCGTCCGCTGCGCCGCACCATCCAGAAAGAAGTCGAAGACCCGATCTCCGAGCTCATTCTGCAGGAAGGGCTCGAAAAGAAGAAAGTCCTCCATATGGATGCCAAGGATGGCAAGCTGACTTTCCACGCGGAATGATGCCATCGCCTTTAGGCAGATGATATAATAAGAGTGCAATGGGAATGTAGTAGACATTTCCTGTTGCACTCTTTTTGTGTTTTTAGGGGTTCAACGGGGTCTCTGGGGTCTGAAGGTTCAACGGGGAAGGTGCGGCGCGAAGCGCCGAATGATAAAATTGCGGCGAAGCCGCCACCACCACTCCTCACTTCTCACTCCTCACTCCTCACTCCTCACTCCTAACTTTGAGAAATTGTATAGCGTACTGATGAACGATATGATGATAAAGGAGATACGTCCATGGCCAAGAACCGAACCAAATTCGTCTGCTCGAACTGCGGGGCAGAGACTGTGAGATGGATGGGGCGATGCCCGCAGTGCGGCTCATGGAATACACTCGAGGAGACGGTGGAGGAAGTCCTCCCCAAACAGCTGCGGACGACGCATGAGGTGGTCAGCGGCAAGCGTCCGCAGAAACTCTCGGAAGTGAATCTGGAAAACCATGAACGCATGCAGCTTTCGATGCCCGAGGTCGATCGTCCGCTTGGAGGCGGCGTCGTACCCGGCTCCGTCATCCTTTGGGGCGGAGAGCCGGGGATCGGCAAGTCGACACTGATTCTCCAGGTCTGCCACGCCATGGCAAAGGCGGGAAGGAGCGTCCTTTATGCAAGCGGGGAAGAGTCCGAAGCGCAGATCAAGATGCGCGCCGAAAGACTCGGCGCTGCTGATGACGATCTCTTCGTCTATTCCGGCGGCAATCTGGATGCCATCGTCTCTGAGGCAGAAAAAGAAAAGCCATCCATGCTGGTCATCGACTCCATCCAGACGATGTATCTGTCGGCCAATGAATCTCCGATGGGAAGTCCCGCGCAGATTCGCGACTGCACCGCCGTACTCGTGCGCCTCGCGAAAAGTGAGAATATCGCTATCATGATCATCGGTCACGTGACGAAGGAAGGAAATCTCGCGGGGCCGCGCATCTTAGAGCACATGGTCGACGTGGTCTTCTACTTGGAAGGCGACCGCAGCTACCAGTTCCGTGTGCTGAGGACGGTGAAAAACCGTTTCGGCTCCACCGCAGAGTCCGGGCTTTTCGTCATGGAGGGACAGGGGCTCAAAGGGATCGAAGACCCGTCGAAATACCTGCTTCGTGACCGCACGAGCCAGACGCCGGGTCAGGCTGTCGTCGCCTGCATGGAGGGACTGCGTCCTGTCCTTGTAGAGATCCAGGCACTCACCGTCCACTCGGTCCTCGCCATCCCGCGCCGCATCGCGGCGGGCTACGACTACAACCGCATGATCATTCTCCTTGCCGTCTTGGAACGCCGCGGACGCATCCCTTTCTCGACCGAAGATGTGTATCTCAATGTGGCGGGCGGTTTCCGTGTGAAAGAAACTGCCGCCGACCTGGCTGTCGCGCTCTCACTGATCTCTGTCAGAGGCGACGCCCCTATCCCGCAGAACCTCATGGCGCTCGGAGAGATCGGTCTCACCGGAGAGATCATGCCCGTTTCCCGTGTCACTCTTCGTCTCAAAGAAGCACTCAAGATGAAATTTACCCACTTCATCCTGTCGGAACGCAATAAAAAAGAAGTCCTAGCCTATTATGAAGCGCATCATCTGGACGAGGTCAGAGAACATACCGTCTTCGTCAGAAATCTGAAAGACTTGATGGAAGCGGTGAAGTAGGGGGGAGTCCACGGGGCGTGCTGCTCCTTGATGTGGGGATGAAGGCTCTGTTTGAATGAGGCATAAGGAATGAAGGCGTCGGCTTTGTCGCAAGTATACAAGTATATATGAGGCGATGCCCGAAGGTGGTATTTAATCAGTGTTTCCCTAATCCCTAATCCCTAATCCCTAGCTGCTCATCCCTGCTTTCAAATTTCAGGGGTTGGTGCGGTGTTTCTGTATGATGAAGCACTGCACCAACCTCTTTGAACCTTCTGAGCTTATAGAACCCGCTGAACCTGCCAACCGCAAACTGTCAGCCATCAACAAAATTTTTCATTTCCGGTATAAATGAGAGCGAAAGTTTGCTATAATAAGATGATACTTAAAATGTAAAAATGGACTTACTATCTGAAAAAGTTGTTTTCTACAAAAACATAGTGTAATCAAAGAGGATTCAAGATGCCGGAAAAAGTATTACGATTGATATTCATCCTGCTCTTTACCGTTCTTGGCGTCGTGCTTTCAAGACAGGGCGAGTCAGTGCTGACGGCACTGCTCCCGAGCTCTGTCCTGACGGAGACCATTCTGGGGATCACCTTCATGTCTCTGGCCACGATGCTTCTGGGGGGTATTTTAGGAGCTGTCGTGGGCTGCGCTGTATCGCCCTACCTGATTTCCCGCCTTTTCGCATTGACATCGCGAATGGAGAAGTCGCTGTCTGCCATGAGTACACAGGATCTCATCGCGGGGACGCTCGGGCTCTTTCTGGGGCTCATCATTGCAAATCTGGTCGGACTTGCTTTCAGTTCGGTGCCGTTCATCGGGCCGTATGTCTCTGTCGTGCTGTCCATCGTGCTCGGGTACTTGGGGATGCATCTCGCGGTCAGCAAGAAGGCTGAAATGACCGGCTGGTTTAAGTTGCATGCGGAAGAAAAGAGCGAGAAAAAGAAATCAAAGGAAAAACAGCGCATCGGTAAGCTGCTGGATACGAATATCATCATCGATGGACGTGTGGCAGATATTTTCCAGACTGGATTTTTGGAAGGTCCTATCGTGGTGCCTGTCTTTGTGCTGGAAGAATTGCAGAAGATCGCAGACAGCTCGGACGTACTGAAGAGGAATCGCGGCCGCCGCGGACTGGATATCCTGAACCATATGCGCAAGAAGAACCGCGATGACATCAAGATTATCACCGATGATTTCGAGGAGATCAGTGAGGTGGACTCGAAGCTCATTAAGCTCGCCCGTGAAAAGGGCTACAAGATCATCACCAATGACTACAATCTGAATAAAGTGGCGGAGCTGCAGGGCGTCGCTGTCCTCAATGTGAATGACCTCGCCATCGCTGTGAAGCCGGCCGTCATTCCCGGCGAGCAGATCTTCGTCCAGCTCGTGAAGAATGGCAAGGAAGAAGGCCAGGGAGTCGCCTACCTTGATGACGGTACGATGATCGTTGTCGAAGACGGCAGCAAAAGCATCGGTAAGGAAGTCGCCGTCATCATTACCTCCGTCCTCCAGACCTCGGCCGGGAAGATGATCTTTGCGAAGCTTGAAGAATAGGATTAGTAGCTAGGGATTAGGGATTAGAAGTGACTAGTGACTGGTGACTGGGTGACTAAGAGACTAAGAGACTAGGAGACTAGGAGATTAGGAGACATCAGACATCTGACTTCTATCCTCCGGCCTTCGGGCATCGCCCCATATATATTCGCGGCGAAGCCGCCACCTGAACCCTGAACCCTGAACCTTTAAACCTTCAAACCCTCAAATCCATTTAGGAGTACATGTATTTATGAACAGTCTCATACTGGTGGCTGCCGGTCAGGGCAGCCGCATGGGGGCTCCGGTGAATAAACTTCTCTTGAAGCATCGGGGCCATTCGCTGATTTCTTATACGCTAAGGCATGTCTTTCAGAGCCGCTTTCTGGAAGAGCTTATCATCGTCGCAAGGGTTGAGGAACAGCCGATTTTTGCTGACATATTGAAAGGGATCGAGCACCATATCCCTGTCCGCTTCGCACCGGGCGGAGCGACGCGCACCCAGTCGGTGAAGAATGGACTTTCCTGTCTTGCGAAGGATTCGGAAAAAGTCCTTGTGCATGATGGGGCGCGTCCTTTCGTCAATGGGAAGACCATTGATGATGCCTTTGCTGCCATCAGCGAGGCGCATCCGGCCGTCGTGGTCGGTATCCCCTGCGTGGATACCATCAAGGAGGTCGATGGAGAATTGGTGCGGGGGACGCTGGATCGGAGCCGCCTTTTCCGCGCACAGACGCCGCAGGGGGCATTTTCGAAGCTGCTCAAAGCATCGATGGAGGCTCTTTCCTCCGAAGAAGGGATCACGGATGACGCTTCGATCCTGGAAAAAGCGGGCGTGCCGGTCACGGTGCTGCCTGGGAAAGAAGAGTTTTTCAAGGTAACGACACCGGGAGATTGGAGCCGATTTACAAAAATGATTGAAAAAGAGGGCTTGCCCTTCCGTATCGGACAGGGGTATGATATACATCGATACGATGAAAGCCGTCCGCTCATGCTTGGCGGTGTAGAGATCGCAAAGACAGGCGGCCTTTTGGGCCACTCGGATGCGGATGTGCTGCTGCATGCCATCATGGATGCGCTCCTAGGCGCAGCAGGTCTTCCCGATATCGGGCACTATTTCCCCGATACCGATCCTCGCTATGAGGGAGCAGACAGCAAAAAGCTCATGCTCGAAGTCGCGCGCGTCCTTTCTGAAGAAGGCTGGCAGGCTGGAAATATCGACAGCACGGTCATCGCAGAGAAGCCGAAGCTTGCGCCGCATATTGCGGAAATGAAAGCATCGATCGCGCATCTTCTCGGGATTTCCGAGAATCAGGTGGGTGTGAAAGCCACAACGAATGAAAAATTGGGTGCAGTGGGCCGCAGGGAAGGTATGGCAGCTCTGGCATCCGTTATCATTTATAGAAAATAAGAAGGAGTTTTAACAGATGGAAAAGAAATTGAAAGTTCGTTTTGCCCCGAGCCCGACAGGCCCATTTCATATCGGTGGTGCGCGCTCCGCGCTCTTCAACTGGCTGGTTGCTCGTCACGCTGACGGCACCTTCCTCGTCCGCATCGAAGATACGGATCTGAAGCGTTCCACCAAGGAATCCGAAGAGAATATCAAAGATTCTCTGAAATGGCTCGGCATGAACTGGGATGAAGGCATCGACGTAGGCGGCCCGCATGGCCCGTACCGCCAGACCGAACGTCTGGATCTCTACAAGAAGGAAGTACAGAGACTTCTCGATGAAGGCAAAGCGTACTACTGCTACTGCAGCGCAGAAGAGCTGGAAAAAAGCCGCAAGGCGCAACTCGATGCCGGCAAGACTCCGATCTATGATGAACACTGCCGCCACCTCACCGAAGAAGAAAAAGCCAAGTACGAAGCGGAAGGCAGAAAGCCGGTCGTCCGCCTCAAGGTCAGAAAAGACGGTGTCTTCGCTTTTGATGACATGGTCCGCGGACACGTTGAATTTCAGGCGGCCGGTGTCGGTGATTTCATCATCATGAAATCCGACGGTATCCCGGTCTATAATTTCGCTGTCGTGATCGATGATGCCTTCATGGAAGTCACCCATGTCATCCGTGCCGAAGAACATCTTTCGAATACCCCGCGCCAGCTTGCCATCTATGAAGCACTTGGCTATAAACCTCCGAAATTTGGCCATATCTCCCTGATCCTCGGTGAAGATCATAAGAAGATGAGCAAGCGCCATGGGGCGACCTCTGTCACCGAATACAGAAATATGGGCTACCTGCCGGAAGCGGTCGTGAACTATCTGGCGCTCCTTGGCTGGACTCCGAAGGGCGAACAGGAGATCTTTACGGAAGAAGAGCTCATCAAGCAGTTCTCCATGAAGCGTGTCTCCTCGAATGATGCTGTCTTCGATATCAATAAGCTGAACTGGATCAACTTCCAGTACATGAAAAAGCTGGACGCAGACCAGCTCTATGATCTGATCGTCCCGTTCCTTGTGAAGGCTGGCTATGTGGAAGAGTCTGTCACGGAAGAGAAGAAGGATTGGCTGAAGAAGGTCATCTGGTTCATGAAAGACCACATCTACTTCGCAGGTCAGGCGGCGGAAGAGCTGAAGTTCTTCTTCGAAGATATGCCGAAGATCACCGACGAAGATATCCTTGCTGTCATGAAGGAAGAAACCAGCGGCAAGCTCCTTAAAGCCTTCATCGAAGATCTGAAAGCACTTGAGACCTTCGATCAGGCAGAGATCAAGAAATGCTTCAATGCATGCATGAAAGCACAGGGCATCAAGGGCAAAGCTGCTTACGAACCGACCCGTATCGCTTTGACCGGTGCGACCCAGGGTCCGGGCATGTTTGAAATGATGGAACTTTTCGGAAGAGAAAAGACCATGGATAGACTCGAAGCAGCACTCGCGTACTGCTAAGAGAGGAAAGAGCCACAGAAATGCGCCGCATTTCTGTGGCTCTTTTGGTTTGAGGTTAGCCTGTGGGGAGCTACCCTCTTGATTGGGAATGAAAGGCTCTCTTGAATTAGGAATGAGGAATGAAGGTGCGGCTTTGCCGCGAGTATATATGAGGCGATGCCCGTAGTCTGGCGTCTGACGTCTGATGTCTCCCAGTCTTCTAGTCTCCCAGTCTCTTAGTCACCCAATCACTCGAGGCCACTAATCCCTAGCTGCCGATCACAAATTTCTAATTCCAATTTCCTTCATTTATGCTATAATGACTATGAGTGTAATCAGCAGGTTTCCTGCTGAAATCACGATGAGGAAACAGATATGAAGATTATTGGTGGAAAAGCCAAAGGCACGAACCTTTTGGCACCCGTAGGAAGAAATACGACGAGACCGACGCTGGGACGGGTACGGGAAAGCATTTTCAATGTACTTACCAATGTAGGGCTCGTTGAGACGGATGTCCTTGATATTTTCGCCGGGACAGGCGCGATGGGGCTTGAGGCGCTCAGCCGGTATGCATCGTCTGCGGTCTTTATCGACAAGACAACGGGCCGCATCATCCGCGAAAATGCGAAGAAGTGCCATGTAGAAGATCAGGTACAGATCATATCGAGAGATGTAGGGGCTGCGCTGAAGTCTCTTCAGGGCAGGACCTTTGATTATATTTTCATGGACCCTCCGTATCGGAAGGGCTATATCAATGAAGTACTGGCGATGGTTTTCGGCTGCGGCCTTCCTGCTGATCATGCGATCATTATTGCAGAACATTCTATATCAGAACCCCCGGATATATCACTCTTTGCTGACCGGTGTGAAGTCTGGAAAGAGAAAAAAGTGGGGGCCATTGTTGTTACCTATCTGCTATGCAGATCTACAGAGGGAGAAGTGCAATGAAAATAGCGATTTGCCCAGGAAGTTTCGACCCGGTGACCTATGGTCATCTGGATATCATCAGAAGAAGCGCTTGTCTGGTCGATAAACTGATTGTGGCAGCTTTTTTAAACCCGACCAAGCATTATATGTTTACTACGGAAGAACGGTTGGATATGCTTCGTGAGACGACCAAAGACATTCCCAATGTCGAAGTGGATGCTTTTGATGGTCTTTTGAATGAATACGCAGCGAAGAAGAATTGCCATCTTCTGATTCGCGGACTGCGTGCGTTCAGTGATTTTGAATACGAATTTCAGCGGGCGCTCATGATCAAACAGATCGATCCCACGCTGGAGACTGCATTCTTCATGACGGATGGACGCTATTCTTATCTGTCGTCTACCGGCGTTCGTGAGCTGGCCCATTTTGATGGTGATATTACCCGGATGGTCCCGCCCTATGTACAGGAAATGATCAAGAAAAAGGTAGAGAATCGCTGATCGCTATCGGCTTTTTTCTCAAACTTCGAAAAAGAAATGAGGCTTGCAATTATGGACACAAGAAAACTCTTAGAAGAATTAGAAAATGTCATCAATAACGCGAGTGAAGTACCGCTCACCAATAAGAAATTGGTGGATAAGGATGAGATCGAACGACTGATCGATGCCATCAATCAGTCTCTGCCGAATGAACTCGAGAGCGCACGCCGCATCGTCGCGGACAAAGAGCGTATCATGCTCGACGCAGAAAAGAAAGCAGAGGACACGGTGGCGCAGGCGAAGGATTATATCGCCCGCATCACGGAAGAAAGCGAACTTGTCAAGCAGGCGCAGGAGCGTGCCAATGAAGTGATCTCTTCGGCCAATAAATCCGCTGATGAGCTCCGCACCAGCTCTGTCACCTATGCGACAGATGTCCTGAAGTATGTGGAAACAAATATGGAAAATGTCTTAGACAGCCTGAAAAAGAACCGTCAGAGCCTGATCGATTCCAATTCCGCCGCTGCCCGTCAGCAGGAAAAAGAGAATAAGTAATGAGGGGCGGAGTTTGGGGATCAGCACCCGCTGCACCCAATGAGACCGTTGCATTCTGCGGCATATTTTCATGCGAAGACGGAACGCATGTTACGTTTCACCGGCGTCATCAGATTGATGGATGATGCTTCAGGGCGCACCTTCATTCCTTATTTCTCATTCCGCTTTTGGGGAAGGGGATAAGTGATATTCCGGTTTTGAATGAAGCATACAGGAGGCCATTCCCATGGGACGAGAAGAGGAAAGCCGACGGATCCTTGTGATCTGTTTTGCGGCGGCTCTTCTGGCTCTGGGAGCGGCCTTTTTTCTGTGGCATACCGCAGGGGAGACGAAAGAGGAGCCGCTTCCTGTGGTCGAGCTTTCCGGCAAGGAGTCTTCCCGGACGCTTCTCGTCTATGTGACGGGTGCCGTGAGGCAGCCGGGGGTCTATGAGCTTCCTGAGGGAAGTCGCTTCTTCGATGCGGTGAAGGCTGCGGGTGATGTGCTGCCGTATGCGGTTATGGAAGATATCAGTATGGCCGAGCCGCTTTCTGACGGGATGAAGATCCATATCCCGCTTGATCCGGAGCAGGCGGATGCACGGGGGAGCGGGCTCATCTCTATCAATGCCGCCAGCGCGAAAGAGCTCGAAGCACTCCCGGGCGTCGGTCAGGTGACGGCGGAGAAGATCATCCGCTACCGTGAGGAGCATGGCCGCTTTTCCTCGAAGGAGGAGCTCAAAAAGGTGCCCTCTATCGGTGAGAGTCGTTATAAGAAGATGGCGGATAAGATCACCCTATGATGATCCGGCTGGGGCTTTTCTGGAGTGCGCTTTTGCTGGCAGCGGGAGTTTTTCTTTTCGAGGAGCTTCCGCCTTTTCTGCTGCCTTATGGGGATGCCTTGCTACTCCTTTCCGGTGTGATTTTCCTTCTCTATGGTCATTTCCGCTGCCGCTTTTCCCTTGTCCTTTTGGGAGCGGCGCTTTCTCTTCTGACGATCGGTGCTTTCCGCATGGCACTCTCCGATGCCCTGTGGCAGGAGCAGTCGCACTGGGCGAGCCGAAGCGCAGGCACCTATGAAGGTATCGTCATGGAGGAGCCGCTGGTACAAAAAGGAGAGGAGAGCTATGCGAGATATGCGCTTGCGCTCGTTTCCATCCGATACGCCGATGGGACGCTCCAGCCGCTCTCGGGGTCGTGCTACCTCTATGATCAGAAGGAGACCCGGCATTTCCATCCCGGGGACCGCCTTTACGCCGAAGGAGAAATGAGCCCGATCCGCCTGTATCAGAATCCGGGAAAGATCGATCTCACGGGACGCTATCGGAGCCGCCATCTTCTTGGAAGGCTGTATCTCAAGGAAGGCATGCATCCCGCCTTTGCCGGTGAGAGTGGTACCTATCGCATAGAGAGATTCTCTTCGGAGATGAAGCAGTCGCTGAAAGAGACATTTGCGCCTTACATGGATCCGGTGCGCCTTTCGATCCTGATGACGCTCCTCTTCGGAGGAAATTATAATGATATTCCGGAAGAGGTCATGACGTCATTCTCCGCGACGGGCATCATCCACATTCTCTCTGTCTCGGGCTCGCATGTGGCGCTGCTCTTTGGCTTCCTGTACCTTTTGGGACGCTGGCTCTCGCTGCCGCGACGCCTTGTGATCCTGCCGGCCATCCTGCTTGTGCTGTTTTACGCGGTGCTCTCAGGGCTTGTGCCGCCCGTCATCCGTGCGGCGGTCATGGGGATCCTCTCTGTCGTTGGGATCTTCCTTGACCGGGAGAGGGCGACGCTGAATCTTCTGGGAGCGGCGGTCTTTGGCATGCTGCTCTGGGATCCTTACTATGTGTACGATGTGAGCTTCCAGCTCTCAGTCGGTGCATCCGCGGGGATCCTTCTCTTTTACCGTCCGATCCTCCGCTGGATGAGCCCTTTCCCAAAGCTGCCGAAATGGGTGAAGGAAGGGATCGCGCTGTCGACGGCGGCACAGCTTCTCACGATACCGATCATGCTCTATGATTTCCATCGCTTTCCGGTGTATTTCATCTTTGCCAATCTTTTCGTCACGCCGTTTCTGGAATGGGTCATTATCGCAGGGCTTATCGCAGCGGCCGTCTCCCTTCTTTGCCGTCCGCTGATGGCAGGGCTTCTCTATGCGGCAGACTATGCGGTCTTTTTAGCCCTGCGTCTGAATCTTCTCCTCTCCTCGGCCAGGGGAGCACAGCTTGTGACAGGCGGTCTTTCTTCTTTAGAAATAGCCTTTTACTATGCACTTCTTGCGGTGGTGTATTTCAGAAAGCGGCTTTCCGGTCGCTCTCGCATGGCTGCCGGAGGCATGCTGTCGCTTCTTTTTCTTGCCATAGCGACGGCTCAGCTCCTGGCGCCTTCGACCCGCGTCATCTGCCCGGATCTTGGCGGTGACCGCGGAATCCTTCTTGTCAATGACGGGCGAAACATCTTATACTATAAGGCAAGCCGCATCTCCTCACGCACCGCTGTCTGGGAGTGGAATTCCATTCTCGCCTATGAAGGGGTTGAGGAGGCAGATGTACTCATTCTGGATCTGGAGGATGTCGATAAGCCGCTCCCTCTTGTGATGGGGATACCTGTCAGGGAGATCTGGGTGACGGGCGGTGATCCGCGGAAATGGGCGGCGCAGCTTCTATCGGGGCAGACAGCGCGGGTGCGATGTCTGGGAAAGGCCGCACTTTCTTTGGATGAGCTGCGCTTTATCACCAATGGCAGCAGCTGGCAGATGGTGATGGGGAAGAAGGACATCTTCCTTTCCGGACGAAGACCCATGCCAAAAGCGTCTCCTCATACCCTGTGGATCACCGGCAGCCATGGCTTTCAAGAATATACGGAAAAAGACGCGGAGACCATGGCGCCCGAGCTGGTCATCTACGGCGGGACCCGTCTCGTCCATGCCTATGAAGATATGGAGCTTTTCGACTTCAAAGACATCCCGTCCGTGAACCTGTATCAGAAGGGGATGCAGGAGGTCGTGTACAAGAATGGGTGGAAGTTAGTGACTGGTGACTAGTGACTGGTATTGCGATTTGTCAGCTCCTGGGCTGGGTGAGAAGTCAGACATCAGACATCAGACGTCCCAGTCTCTTAGTCTTTCAGTCTAATCCCTAATCCCTAATCCCTAATCCCTAGACACCAGCCTAAGTCACTCCCGATTCCTGTTTACATTTATATAAGGACGATCACTTATGCCTGCCAAAAAGTTAAATAAAAAGAACTGCTGCTTTCTCTATGGTGAAGATCTGGTATCTCTTGCCCTTCGTCGGGAGGGACTGCTCAAGGCCTATTTTGAGGGAGATCCGCCCGATCCCGTTCTGTTCGATGGAGAGGGAAGTCTGGAAGAGTATGAGAATGCCCTAGCAGGGCAGTCACTTTTTTCCAGTGCGACGGCGGTCGTGCTGCACAATCCCCCTTTCCTGAAGCGCATTTCGAAAGCAGAGAAAGAAGAAAAGGAGGCCCTCCACTTTGTAGAGGTGCTGCAAGGCCTGCCGCCTGATATTTTCTGCCTGATCCAGCTCGATGGAAAGCCGGACAAGCGAACGAAGATCGTGAAAGCCCTGTTGTCGGTCTGCTATAGCGAGGAGCTCTCGCTCCTTTTACCGCGGGATGCAGCAGGTGCGATGATACGTCTCCTGTCAGCAGCGGGCAAGCGTGTCGATTTCTCCGCACGGACTTATTTGGAGGATGTACTCTCCTCGTGGGATACGATTTCCCTTCCCCTTTTGCAGACGGAATGTGATAAGATGGTACTGATGTGCGGGGAAAAGTCCGTCGTGACGAAGGAGCTTTTGGAGCTTGCACTTCCCGACTACATGAATCAGGGAATCTTCAAATTCGTCGATGCTCTTCTGGACAAAAAGTCACAGCTGGTCTTAGAGAGTGCGGATCGCGTCTTCACGGATATGACCACCACGATCAAAAATCTCGGACTTCTTTCTTCTAAATTCAGAAAGATCAAGATCTTGAAGGAAATGGAAAGGAATCACGTGCCGCCCACCCGTATCCAGCAGGCGCTGGGTGTGAGATCTTCTTGGCAGTGGCGGGCCGTGCAGGCCGAGGCAAGGAAGGTCACGGAAGAAGAGGCGGAGTGGTTCCTTCTGGAAATCATGAAGTACCAGCTCGCTTCCCGCCAAGGCGCCTCGGAGCTCGAACTCAAAGATTTGCTGCTGAAGTATTGTTTGAGGAAATAAGTGACTGGTGATTGGTGATTGGTGGCTGGTGACTAGTGGCTAGGGATGAGACTAAAAGACGGGGAGACATCAGACTCTCGTATCGTCATTTTTAGCGTCAGTGAGAAATCTTTGTCATTCGCGGTCAGGTGGTCGATGTTTAGGAATGCTCAAACGGGAAACCTGCTATCCAAGGAACCTTCGGGCATCGCCCCGTTTCGTCATCCTGAGCGGTGAGAAACGTCGTATGTGAGATAACGAATGTCAGAACAGCTGCGACCTCGTCATCGATCGCGGCGAAGCCGCCACCTTCATTTCTCATTCCTCATTCAAGAGAGACTTTCATCCCTGATCAAAGGGCAGCACGCCCTAGGGGCTGATCCTGAACCCATACACCTTACACCCCAATGTCATATACGAAACGAAGGGACTATCATTGAGTAAAAGACGATACCGCTGGAAGCGGATATTCGGACTGGTTTTCACACTGGCTGTTATCGGCATCGGAAGCGCGCCGTTTCTCTGGGTAAGTGACGACAGGGTCATCCCCGGCGTCACCATCCATGGGACAAAGGCAGGCGGCGCGACGGAGGAAGAGCTCAAGGAGCTTTTTTCCGTGAAAAATGCGGATCTTTTGCAGGGGAAGCTGCTACTCACAAAGGGGGATGCTCACGAAGAGATCTCCTTCCGCTCGCTCTCTGTCCGCTATGACGAGAAGGCCATAGAGAAAGCCATGGCTCTTGGTCGGACAGGCGGGCTCTTCCAGCGCTGGTACGATCGCTGGCGGATCCTCCTCACCGGGCATAGTGCGGCCATCGATGCTTCTTTTGATGAGAAGCACCTCACCGAGGATATCGCCCAGCTGGCCGCCAAGTATGCAAAGCCTCCTGTCAATGCGAAGCCCCGGTTTGGGAAAGACGGATCCGTTTCCTTCGATGAAGGCAGGCCTTCCATGAAAATCGACAAGGCGGCACTGGAAGAAGCAGCCGCGCTCCAACTCAAAAAGGGCGAAAGTGGAGAGGTGGAGATCCCGGCCACAGACATCCAGAAGCCGAATATGACAAAGGAGGCTGCCAAGGAAATCAATGCGGTCCTTGCCGAATACACGACCACCTTTTATCCCGGGGGCAACCGCAGTAGAAATATCGAGATCGCTGCAAACAGTATCAGCGGCAGGTACATCGCACCGGGAGTCTCTTTTTCCTATAACCAGGCGACAGGCTCCCGTTCCAGCGCGAATGGCTATCTCGAAGCCCCTGTCATTATCAATGGCAAGGTCGAGCCGGGGACAGGCGGCGGCGTCTGTCAGGTGAGTACGACGCTCTTCAATGCCGTCATCCTGTCAGGACTTGCCGTGACAGAGCGGACCTGCCACTATTCGCCGGCATCCTATGCGCCAATCGGGCGTGATGCGACCGTCGCGGAGGGTTCTCTCGATTTCTGCTTCCTGAATCATTTGAAGCATGGCGTCTACATTTATGCGGTCTACGAACCGGGTGCTGTGACCGTGCGCATCTTAGGAAATCAGGAAGACAAGCCCTCTTTCGTAGAGATCGCAAAGAAGAGCGACGAAGTCCTGCCCTTTAAGACCGTGATCCGTGTCGACCCTTCGCAGGAAGAGGATAAAAAGGTCGAGGAAGGCCACGAAGGACACAATGTCCTCGTCACGCAGTCTGTCAAGTGGGCTGATGGCCGCATCTACCACGACAGCTTTTACTCCGACTATGAACCGGTCGACACCGTCATCACCTATCAGGTGAAACCGGAAGACCCACCAGAGCCGTCAGCGCCGCCGTCCCCTAAGGCAGTGAAGAAGGGAGCATGAAGTGATGAGAAATGAGAAATTAGAAATGAGAAATGGTGGAGCGGCGCATCAAAATATAGAAGCGCCGCGGAGCGTAAATCATGGCAATGCCTGACGGTGGCATTTAGTGACTAGTCACTAGTCACCAGTCACCAGTCACTGGTCAATTGGGATTTCTAATCCCTAATCCCTAATCCCTTATTTCTAATGTCTCATCCTAAAAAGTCGAAATGCCACCACCTGTGTTATCTATACCTCGAAAGGAGATCCTATGGGAAAGTATCGTCTGAAGTCCCGACAGGCGGGATCCGTCATCACTTTGATGGAGATCGACACCGAGAGCCGCGCATGGTACATCAAGGCCGACCATAAAGAAGCTGCATTGAAGGCACTCAAAGATATGGGGCCGGCTTTGGCATGCGTGGAAACGATCTATATCAATGGCGATGATGTGTCGAGTGTGGTTTTTGCGCCCGCAGCGCCCATGATGGATCCGGATATGCCGCCGGCGGATTTCCCGCTGCCGGAAGAGCCCATGGAGAGCTACAGCCTTGCGCCGGACATCCCTGTCTTCCCGACCGCTGACGACATCGCCGCGGCGCAGGAAGCGGAAATGGCGATGCCGGCAATGGCAGAGGAGACACCGATGCCGGGGATCTCCATGCCGAGCAGTCTGCCATCTCTTTCGAGTGTCCTGCCGAAGAGTGCTTTCATAGCGCCCGCGCCCGCTGCCAAAAAAAGCGGCGCAGTGAATGGCATATACCTTGGCAGGAAGCATATCACGGGAGAGGCCATCGAGATCCGCACTGTGAATGAAGAGAAGGACGGCGTCATTTTTGTCGGCACGGTGATCTCTATCGAGGTCCGCGAGCTTCGCAGCAAAAAGAAGCTCCTTCTCATGAATCTGGCCGATGAAACGAATGGCATCCCGTGCAAGAAATTTTTCGACCGCCCCGAGGAGGCAGAAGCTGTCGAGTCTTTGAAGCCGGGGACGACGGTCAAGGTGCGCGGCAATGTGCGCCTCGACAAGTACTCCGGCGGGCTTGTGCTAGAGCTGTCTCAGATGGAAAAGGGAGAGACAGTCAAGATCGACCACGAGGACAATTACGAGACGCCCCGTGTCGAGCTTCATCTGCACACGAAGATGAGTCTTGACGGACTTATCGACAATGAAGAGATCATCAAGACGGCAGCAAAGTGGCATCATCCGGCGGTCGCGATCACAGACCATGGCGTCATTCAGGCATTCCCGAAGATCCAGGATCTCGCAGATAAGTATCACCAGAAGGTCATCTATGGCATGGAGGGGTACATGATCGATGAGATCCCGGCAGATCCGGACGCCGACCGCCAGCAGTATGGGCATATCATCATCCTTGCGAAGAACATCACCGGCCTGCGCAATCTGTACCGCATGGTGACACTGTCGCACCTCAAATTTTATAGAAAACGTCCGCTCATCCCCAAGCCCATTCTGGAAGAGCTTCACGAAGGCCTGATCTACGGATCCGCCTGCGTCATGGGAGAATTCTTCCGTGCGGTTCTTGCGGGGGAGAGCGATGAAGAACTCATCCAAAAAGCCAAGTTCTATGATTACCTCGAAGTCCAGCCGCTCGGGAACAATGAATTCCTCATCAATGACGACAAGTATGGCAAGATCAATACGAAGAAGGACCTAGAGGATCTGAACCGCAAGGTCATCGAGATCGCCGACAAGGCAGGCATGCCCTGCTGCGCGACATCCGATGCGCATTACATGTTTGCGGAAGACCAGAGAAATCGTGACATTCTCCTCTCAAACTGGGAGAAACCGGGGAAGATCGAGTCCCATCCACCCGTTTACATCCGTACCACACAGGAAATGCTGGATGAATTCAGCTACCTTCCCAAGGAAAAGGCCATCGAGATCGTCGTCACGAATACAAGAAAGATCGCCGAGCAGTGCGAAGTCTTAAAGCCTCTCGCCGAAGAGTGGAAATCCTACAACCCGAAAATCGCAGGTGCGGATGAGAAGCTGGTCAAGATGTGCTACGACAATGCGAAGGCCATCTACGGCGACCCGCTCCCAAAGGTCGTACAGGACCGCCTGACGCTCGAACTCACGCCGATCATCAATCACGGCTACGGCGTCCTCTACTACATCGCGCACAAGCTCGTCAAGCACTCGAATGATCGCGGCTACCTTGTCGGCTCGCGAGGCTCTGTCGGCTCCTCCTTCGTCGCAACGATGTCAGGCATCACAGAGGTGAATCCCCTCCCGCCGCACTACGTCTGCCCGAAGTGCCACTGGACCCAGTTCTTCGAAGACGGCTCTGTCGGCGGCGGCTTCGACCTGCCGGATAAGAAATGCCCGAAGTGCGGGAGCGACCTCGCAAAGAACGGGCATGACATCCCGTTCGCCGTTTTCCTCGGATTCGACGGAGACAAGGTGCCGGATATCGACCTTAATTTCTCCTCGGGAGACGATCAGGGCGTCGCGCACAAATATACCGAAGAGCTTTTCGGCCGCGACAATGTCTTCCGTGCCGGCACCATCGCAGGCATTCAGGATAAAACAGCGTATGGCTTCGTCAAGAAATACGCGGAGAACCGCGGGCTGACATTCAATGATATTTTCATCGAAAAACTCTCCGCCGGTGTAGCCGGGGTGAAGCGCACGACCGGCCAGCATCCGGCAGGCATCATGGTCTGCCCGCGTGATATGGATATTCACAATTTCACGCCGCTCCAGTACGCCGCAAATAAAAAATACCTGAAGGATGAGAATGGCCGGCAGATCCCCGGGACCATCACCACACACTTCGATTACCACTCCATCTCCGGCCGTATGCTGAAGCTGGATATTCTCGGCCACGATGATCCGAAGGTCATCCGTATGCTGCAGGATATCACCGGTATCGACCCGCTGAAGATTCCCTTCGACGACCAGAAGACACTCTCCCTTTTCAGCTCGCCCGAGGCACTGGGCCTGACGCCGGATGAGCTTGCGAGTGCGATCGGAAATAAAGGCGTCACCGTCGGAGCCCTCGGACTGCCGGAATATGGGACGCCCTTCGTCCGCGGCATGCTCGAAGACACGCGTCCGAAAAATTTCTCGGAGCTGGTCCGCATTTCCGGCTTTTCCCACGGCACGGACGTATGGCTGAACAATGCCCAAGATCTCATCAAGAATGGCGTTGTCAAGCTGGAGGATGCGATCTCTACCCGAGACGACGTCATGAACTACCTCATCCAGCACGGCGTGAAGCCTCTGACATCCTTTAAGGTCATGGAAAATGTCCGTAAAGGCAAGGGCCTCGAAAAAGGCGGCTCGAATAACCGCGCCGAGCTGGATGCCGCACACGTGCCGCAGTGGTTCATCGACTCCTGCCTCAAGATCGGCTACCTCTTCCCGAGAGCGCACGCCGTCGCCTATGTCATGATGGCCTTCCGCATTGCATGGTTCAAGGTCTATCAGCCGCTGGCCTACTATGCCGCCTACTTCACCATCCGTGCCGAAGGCTCCTTCAATGCGCCTGTCATTCTGCGCGGCCTTGCGTCCATGAAGCAAGAGCTGGCCCGCATCGCAGCGCTCGACAAGCCGACAGCCGTGGAAAAAGGAAATGCGACCGTCATCGAAGTCGCTGCTGAAATGTACCTGCGCGGTCTCTCCTTTCTGCCGATTGATTTGGAAAAATCTGACGCTTCGCAATTCCTCATGATCGATGGGAAACTCCTGCCGCCATTCAACTGCATCCCTGCTCTGGGTGATGCGGTGGCCAAGGAGATCGTCCTTGCCAGACAGGATCATCCCTTCACCTCGAAGGAGGACCTCAAGAAGCGAGGCAAGGTCAGCCAGTCCATCATAGATACCTTAGACTCCATGGGCGTCCTCAAAGGATTGCCGGAAGAGGAGCAGATGAGCCTCTTTGCGTTCTAGTCTAGTCGCTGGCGCGACGGGTTCAGGGTTCAGGGTTCAGGTTGACAGGTTCAAGGTTGCGGAGCGGCGCATAAAATAAGTAGGCGCCGTGAGTTTTAGATAAGTCGAGGCGTTGCAAAGCGACGCAAATAAAAATGCCAACCCCTTCCTCTGCGCGGATTTTCCTCTTTTAGAGGAAGCGGATCGCGATAGTACTCCCTCCTTTCAGAGGAAGGAGGGAGAATTTGGAATGCGGGCATTGCCTCATATATACTCGCGGCGTTTTTGATTTTTATGCGCCGCACCAACCCTGTTGAACCCTCTGAACCTGTAGAACCCGCTGAACCTCTTTCGCACGCAGGCAACGCCCCGAGGGGCTAACCCTGAACACTATTTCCCTTAGCCAATACGATAAAGGAGAACACCTCATGTCCCAAGACTCTCTATTTCACGCCACCACCATCCTCGCGGTCAAGAAGGATGGACACACCGCCGTCGCTGGCGACGGACAGGTGACCATGGGCAATGCGGTCATCATGAAGAATACCGCCCGCAAAGTGCGCCGCCTCTATCACGGCCGCGTCATTGCCGGATTTGCAGGCTCTGTCGCAGATGCCTTTGCGCTCTTTGATAAATTCGAGGCGCGCCTCTCCGATTGCAATGGCAATCTCGTCCGCGCAGCCGTCGAATTTGCCAAGGAGTGGCGACGCGACCGCGTGCTGCAGAAGCTCGAAGCCCTTCTCATCATGACCGACGGCGAGCACCTCTTCCTGGTTTCCGGAAACGGTGAAGTCATCGAGCCGGACGACGGCATCCTCGCCATCGGCAGCGGCGGAAACTACGCTCTTGCCGCCGCGCGTGCTCTGGTCTCCGCGACCGATCTCTCCGCCCGTGACATTGCGGAGAGATCCCTGCACATCGCCGCCGACATCTGCGTCTATACGAATCACAATGTCATCGTGGAGGAAATCTGATGAACGAAAATACAAACCTGACCCCGCGAAAAATCGTGGAATATCTGGACCAGTACATCATCGGGCAGAGCGATGCGAAGAGATCTGTAGCCGTCGCCCTCCGAAACCGCTGGCGTGCCAGCCGCCTCACGCCGGAAATGGCGAAAGAGGTGAGCCCGAAGAACATTCTCCTCATCGGGCCGACCGGTGTCGGCAAGACAGAGATCGCCCGCCGCATCGCGACCCTCACCCGCGCCCCCTTCGTCAAGGTCGAAGCGACCAAGTACACCGAAGTCGGCTACGTCGGCCGCGACGTCGAGTCTATGATCCGCGACCTTGCCGAAGAAGCTGTCCGACTTGTGAAAAAAGAAGAGAGCGCCCGCCATGGTAAAGATGCCGACGAAGAAGCGATCCACCGCATCGCAGAAGCCATGTGGCCCTCCAAGAAAGCCGAGACACGAAGCCCCATGGACATCATCTTCGGCGAAGCAAAGAAAGAGACGCCGATGGATGAAGGCGAGAAAGAGCGAAGAAAAGACCTCGAGACGCGCATCCGAAACGGCGACCTTGACGACCGCGTGATCGAGATCGAAGTGGAAGAGAAAGGAAATCCGGGGAACACCGATAACGAACAGGCGAATCAGATTTCCATGATGCTCTCCTCCATGATGCCGAAGAAAATGAAAAAGAAGAAAGTCACCGTCCGCGACGCGAAGAGAATCCTCGCAGAAGCCGCTGCTGATGAGATGGTCGATATGGAAGTTGTCAAAGACAAAGCCATCCACTACGCCGAAGAGCGCGGCATCATCTTCATCGATGAGATCGACAAGATCGCAGGCGGCCGTTCCTCCGGCGGCCCCGACGTTTCCCGAGAAGGCGTGCAGCGCGACATCCTCCCGATCGTCGAAGGTGCGACCGTCAAGACCAAGTACGGCCAGATGAAGACCGACCACATCCTCTTCATGGCTGCCGGTGCCTTCCACGTCTCCAAGCCCAGCGACCTCATCCCCGAGCTCCAGGGACGCTTCCCGATCCGCGTCGAACTTTCAAGCCTTACCAAGGATGACCTCCGCAGCATTCTGACAGAGCCAAGGCAGGCCCTCATCCGCCAGTACACCGCACTTCTCGAGACCGAAGGCGTCGACATCACCTTCACCGAGGACGCCCTCTCCGCCATCGCAGACATCGCCTCCCGCGTGAATACCGAGACCGAAGACATCGGCGCCCGCCGCCTCTATACGATCTTGGAGCGCGTTTTGGAAGACCTCTCCTTCGATGCGCCGGACCTCGAAGATAAGCATGTCACCATCGACGAGAGCTATGTGAGAAATAAGCTCGGCGACGTCACGGAGAATATAGATATTTCGAATTACATCCTGTAGCCCTTTGCGTACAGGATAAAACCGCCGGAAGGAGGATCCCTTGTGGATCACCTTCCGGCGGTTTTTTGATGTTGCAAGGTCATGCATCAAACGAGGATGAAATAAAATAAATTTTATAATAACTCTGTTTTTGTCATGACATATGGTATATAATTAAAAATAAAATATGCAGGAGATGAGGAGGATGGGAATTATGAGCCGAAACCATATGAAATGTGATTTAGCAAAGTACTTTGACCTGCCCAGAAGTCTTGTGGGGCATTTATCTCCCTATTCATTTTATCATGCGTGTTTGTAGACGTTGATTTTCTATAAATGCGCTTTTTTAGTGTAGTGTTTTGAATTGGAGAGTGCGTGATGGAATTTATTCAGTTTTGTAAAATGTTTTTTTCTCAAACGATAAATTGGGTGTTCATTGTGGCATTCGTTGCTACATTCCTTTTATATAAATACCATTTTGTAAAACCATTGGACGTTCGGTATAAAGAAATAGAGACATATCTTGATATATTGAAAAAATACAATCCGCAGAATGTCAATGCTTATTTTGAGTCATTATCTCAGAAAATGGAGAATAGTGATCTCATAAAGGGGATTTGGAGAAAGTATCAGCGGACACTGATTTCTATCCCCGAAAAAGATGGGCTAGAGAAGTATTCGACTGTTGAATCTGAGTCCTATTTTTCAGTTGCAGCATTTACCGAGGGCATGAAAGGCGGACTTTGGTCGGGGTTAGCGGGGACTTTTACCGGTATCGGCATTTTAGGTACTTTTATAGGGTTGACTATTGGTCTGGCAGGTGTAGATACCAGCAGTACTGGCGCGCTTTCTTCCAGTATCAGTGGTCTTCTTGGCGGGATGAGTACTGCGTTTGTGACATCTATTTTCGGTATTGTGAGCGCTATTGTATTTGGCGTGTGGCATAGTCAGAATATGAAAAGGTTTGGCGATGCGGTTTCCCGTTTTACTGATGCACTGGATCAGGTCTTCATTCGCAAAAGCGTGGAAGAAATCCTGCTCGAAGAGCTGGCAGAAAGCCGGGCGCAGCGGGCAGCGATGGAACAGCTCAGCACAGATATGGCTATCTCTATTTGTGATCATCTGCCGGATGTGTTGGATCAGCTGGCGGAGAAGATGGATAGTGCCATGAAGGGCAATCTGGATACTATGCTTGCGGGACTTTCAGAAAGACAGGATAAGCAAACTGAACAGCTGATGCAGATTTCATCTAATACCAATTCCCTTGTAATTGGCGGTTTTGACCAGCTGGGGGATGTTCTGAAAAAAGGTGTTGGTCAGGGGGCAGAAGAATTAGGAAATTCGCTGAAGAACTTGTCTTCCGATATTGCATCTCTTGCTGAAGGAATTCGGGACATTCTGGACCGCTCGACGAAGGCCTCTTCGGAAGCCAATCAGAAAACGCTGGATGCGTTGAATGAGGCGATTTCCAAAATGAATGAGACCATGGAAGGCATGGCGAATAAACAGACGGAAGAGACGGATAAAAATATTCAGAGGATGACAGCTCTCATGGAAGAGATGAAAACGACCATGAAGGATATTTTTGACGAGATGTCAGCGAGTGCGAAGGAACAGCGCACAGAAATTGGGGAAATCGCTAAAGACAGTGCTGACCAGACGAAAGAAAATCTGGGCGCTATCAATGCCAGTGTCAAGGAACTCATGGCGGGGATTGGCGGCCAGATGCAGCAGATGCAGTCGATCATTGGGAAATTTGCTATAGAAAGTGCTGACCAGACGAAAGAAAATCTGGGCGCTATCAATGCCGGTGTCAAGGAACTCATGGCGGAAATTGCTGATCAGATGCAGCAGATGCAGTCGATGATGGATACGCATGAAAAACATATGCAGGAAACGCTCGATCAGATGCGGCAGGCGGTGTCCTCTTCTGGGAATGTAGTGAATGCGGCTGGTAAGACGGTAGAGGCGGCGGGCAAGACCGCCAAGGTATTCGTAGAAGCGGCGGATGATGTTTCTATGAAATTGAAAACAGCGGCAGAGCCTTTACAAAAGGCAGCCCAGCCTCTGCAACAGGCAGCTGCTTCACTGGACAGCGGTGTGCAGGTGCTGGCTCAGTCTATGACAAAGCAACAGGCGGATGCAAAGAGCGTAGCAGAGTCGATGCAGAAGATTTCCGGCGATTATATGGAATCTTCTCTGTATGTAAAAAGCGCACTGGAAGAGGCGAGGAACTCTTGGACTGCCTACGAAGACCGTTTCAAAGGGGTCAGCGGAGAGTTGGAGAAAGCTTTTGTACAGCTGGATAATGGGATGCAGAAGTATAACAAAGCCACCAATGAGGGCCTGATAGCGAAGCTGAAAGAATTTGATGAAACGATTTCGACGGCGGTCGATACATTGGCCGGCGTAACGGAGGAGGTAAATGAGAATATTGAAGATTTGACAGATGCCATTAAGAAAATGAGATAATCGAGGTAAAAGTTCACTATGCGAAGAACTCGTGGAAATACACAAATGCAGGAAAATCATGAAAATGCCTTTAACCTGTCCATCAGTGATCTCATGGCAGGGATGCTCTCTGTTTTCATCTTGGCGGTCTGCTACTTCATGCTGAATTTGGGGCAGGTAAAAGATCAATATATGGGAAACAATGCCAAAAGAGACCAGCTGCTTGAAGAAATCCAAGAGGAGATGAGTGAGCGGGGAATCTCTGTTAAGATCGATAAGAAGCAGGGGGTTCTCCGTATTCCGGAAGGCGCACTTTTTGCACAGGGAGAAGCCGATGTCAAAGAAGAAGGGCAGCAGGTCATCCGGAATCTGGGGGATGTCTTGTACCAATTACTCGATAAAAAAGAGTATAAAAATGTGGTAGAAACTGTCTTTATCGAAGGGCATACGGACAATGTGGATATTCATACGGATGAATTTCCATCGAATTGGGAGCTGTCTACGAAGAGAGCCATCAATACATGGAATCTGATGCGTGGGGATGTGCCGGAGCTGGATAGAGAAAAGAATGCCAATGAGCAGCCGATATTCTCTTGCTCCGGCTATGCAGATACCAGGCCCATCGTGGATGATGAATATGATGAGGACTCAGAAGAAGGCAGGCAGGCGAACCGGCGTATTGATTTGCGATTTACAATGATGCCTCCGGTGGATGAGTCCAAATAGTGATTTTATTCTGAGAGACGAGTGTGAAGAGGATGAGTGAATTAAGTCAAAGTATTGCCCGGCTCACAATGAAAGCGACGGCACTTAATCGTCAGGCTGGGGAAAGTCATGAACGATGGAAGGTACTTCGATTTCCTCATACGGAGGCGGTGTGCAGAAAACTCAGCGGGATGGCAGATCGCATGATCTCAGTGAATCCTATTGATTTGCAGGTACTGGTCAAAAAGGCGGTACGTATGTATCAGGGAAGCCGGGAAGAGTTCAACTGGCGGGAGATCAGAAGTCTTCCTTTTGTGATATTTTCTCCGGAAGTAACGCTGCCTGCGGCCCGGTATATTTTGAAGCAGATTGATTTAGAGAAAACGACTTGTTTCCGGCGGCTGCTTTTTGCTTATTTTCGTGGCTATAAGCCGAAAGAAAGCAAGACGGAATGGATACGTACCGTGCTTTGGAAACAAATGCAGAAAAATGACCGGAGGGTAAGAAGTATCCATTTTCTGCAGGATTTCCCGCAGCTTCTCGCCAAAGATGGTGTTTCTCAAATGGCAGAATTCTTTTCTGAGGGGGATCTCTATGGCGGACTCCAAACATTGTCTTTTCCGTCTACTTTATATGGAAGCAATTTTGTGAAAGCTGCTATAGTGAATGCGTTTCAAATGGATATCGGATTGGATGCGAAGCAGAACCTGCTTAAAGATTTGACGGAAAATCCGGTTTATAAAGGGTTGGTTCCCAAAGTAGTCGGGCCTGTCATCATCAGTGTGGACGAAGAAGGCGGTGACAGTGCGAAGAACTGGCTGATGCAGCTTGTTTTTCGGTACATGGGAGATCCAAGAGGAAATGATACGGCTTGGCTATATGTGGAAAAAAAAGCAAAGGAAATTTTCTTGCATTGGCTGGTCAAAAATGACTTTGCCGTGTTCTTTCATATCATTGCCAGCACGGCCGATAGCATGTGGAAGTATCGTCAGGCTTTTTGGAGCGCGTACATGGATGAAATACGCGCTTCCCGCATCATCATAGGCCAAAAGGCAAAGCTCATTCTGAATGACTTGCCAAAAGAGGAGAAGAGCAAGCTAATGGCATATGATTATCTGGAAGGAAAATCTTCTGACACGAGTCTCTTGGTATTTACGATAGGGCAGTATACTTTTATAGAGGTCAGTCATAACGGAAAGCTCCGAATCTATAGCCGCGAAAAATCACCAATCCAGATTTTTTCTCAGAGGCCCCGTACGATTTACTACAGCCATTTAGTAAATTCAGATACGGAGCAGGAGTTTGTTCATACCAATCCGATGGGGAGAGGACCGAACTGGCAGCCTAAGGTGAGAAACTGGATTTATGATCAGTGCGGCATTTGGAGAGAGGAACAGCAATGGAAGGTACAGCCATGAATATATCCTACTGGACTTGCAGCGAAGAGGGATACTATTTTCATTGGGAGGGGGATAGCCCCCAGTGGGAAGATATCCATACAGAACTGGATATGTTAGAAATGGAAGGGAAGGCAGCGAAGGTGGGGGATTCGTATCGAATTTCTCACGAGACAGCTGTCTCTTTTTCGCGTGATGAAAGGGAGCTCTTGACGCTGCCTCCCATATTTCCCTATCCGTTGTTTGTAGGGAAAGAAGGTCTGCCACAGAATAACAGTTTCCGCTTGAAAGTGAATTTTCAAAAAGCGGATGGGACATATTTCATGAATCCGGAAGTGATTGGCTCCTATATAGATATTCGTCCTGGGTGCTGTTATATGTGCAGTGAGGCGCAGTATGCCATCTTGAAAAGCGCATCGTCATGTAATGCTGAGATTGGTCGATTGAAAGAGCGAGAGAAAATCTTAGCTTGCAGCCTGCGATATGTGGCACTCATCAAGGAGAATGCCAAAAAGATTGACGCCAGACTCGATCCGTTTTTGGAAAAGATCGATGTAGTGGCACCTGATTATTTAAGTATCTCGGTAAAAGAAGATACGGATGGTACATATTATGCCTCTCCCATCATTTTGAATGCTGATGGCAGTCCTTATGGGGAGAAGGATGCCAGTGAATTTGGACGCAAGTTTAAAAACGGGAGCAAAGCGCAGCGGTCGTACATGGGGAAAGATCGTACCTATTACGTATTTGATCAGGAGCAGCAAGATGGATTGCAGCAGATCAAGGAGGCACGGAAACTGACAAAGGAGCAGGCCAAAACCTTGGTTCTGTCTCCACAAAGTGTCTTTACCGGAGCTCCATTTCGCTTTGATCGGGGTGAGTACTCGGATCGTGTGATTGAGTATGGAGCTTTTATCGCAAAAAAATATCCTTACCTCAACGGGATAGAAGGCGGCTGGCTGCCGGAGGAAGGGAGTGTAGGAAGAGAAGATCTTGACGGGATTGATGAACTTGACGAACCGGAAGTGACCGAGGAAAATGTGGCGATTCTCAAAGAATTGATCGAGAATGCTTTTGCAAAAAACAAGTCTTCGATTTCTTACCAAGGAAAAACGTACAAACTTACTGGTGCTTTCATTGAGAAGGTGATGGGGAAGGATGATGTAACAGATAGCACCGGTGGCAGCGCAGACGGAGAGAAGCCAAAGAAAGATAGAGGAAACCTGATCAGTGAAGAAAATGCCGAAAGTGTAGGCTACGAGCAGGCAAATGAGCAGAGGCGGCAGAAGCGAAGAGAGGCGCGCTTTCAAAAATTGGGCGCGAATTTGTCGATGGAGCAGGTATTATCCGGCTTTAAAGATGACGTAGTGCCTTTTTCCTATCAGAAAGAGGGCATTCGCTGGATGGCACAAAACTGGAAGGCAGGATATCAGGGGGTACTTCTCGCCGATGACATGGGGCTTGGCAAAACCATGCAGGTTTTGGGATTGATTTCCGGAGTCAAGAATGCCTATGGTGAAAAAGACATGAACTCTGTTCTGGTGGTGGCCCCGGTATCGCTCTTGGCAAATTGGGAAAGCGAATTCATTCACTTTGTGAAAGAAGGCGTTTTTGAAGAGATAGTCCCTCTGTATGGAAATAGTTTCAGAGATTTCAAAAGAGGGCATGATCTGCGCCTTGATTTTTCTCCGGTGGCAAAGAACAGGATTGTATTGACTTCTTATGAAACGCTTCGTAATTACGATATCAGCTTTGGCTGTATTGACTGGTCATTCATGGTGCTTGATGAAGCGCAGAAGATCAAAAACCCAGTGACACTCATCACGAATGCAGTGAAATCCATGAAATATGATTTTGCAATCGCTATCACAGGGACGCCTGTCGAGAATGCATGGGTGGATCTGTGGAGTATCATGGATTTCGTAGAGCCAGGACGTTTGCGGGATTTGAAGAATTTCTGTAACACCTACCAAAACCAACTGAAGAAACTGCAAGGAGACATGGCCGGACAGGAAGCGCTGGGAAAGAAATTGGAACAAGAGCTTCAGCCGATTTTCCTCAGGCGGCAGAAGACTGACTACCTGGAAGGACTGCCGCATAAAGAGGTCATACCGAAACCTGTGCTGATGCCTCCTGTGCAGAGAGAAGCGTATGAAAAAATAATCGCTTTCGCAAAGAAAGGAAAGAAGAAAAAAGGAGATATCCTGAAAGTGATTGCGATGCTTCGAGATACATCGCTTTGCCCGCATCTGACTTCATATGCGGATAGTACGTTTGAAAATATGAGTGTCGATGCTTTTTTCAATATGTCAGCGCGGTTGAAAGCAACATTTCAGGCCCTGGTGAATATCAAAGCCAGAAAAGAAAAAGTACTGATCTTTGTGACGAGCCGAAAAATGCAGCGCATCCTGAAGCTTTTTCTGGAAAAGGCATTCGGGATTTCCATCCAGCCACCCATCAATGGAGAACTGATAGGCCTGAAGCGACAGCAGATCGTGGATGCCTTCAATCAAAAGGAGGGGTTTGCGATTCTGATCCTTTCTGCAGAGGCTGGTGGCATCGGCTTTAACATTACGGCAGCGAACCATGTTATCCATTTGAGTCGCTGCTGGAATCCAGCCAAGGAGGATCAGGCAACGGATCGCGTGTATCGTATCGGGCAGAAAAAAGAGGTGCATGTGTACTTGCCGATTGCTCAGTACGAAGGGGGCGACTCCTTCGATGTGAAGCTGGATCAGCTTTTGCAGTACAAGCGTTCACTGAGTCAGAGTGTTATTTTCCCTACCGCGGATACCGAAGTAGATGGGCAGGATATGTATAATGAGCTGGTAGGATGGAATAATGACATGGAATCGGGATCTGCATGCAGCACAGCGTCATATTGGACAATCGAAGACACAGATAAGGTGACAGGCGATGTGTTTGAACGCATGGTGGCGAAACTATATGCGAGTATCCCCGGCTATGCGGTGGAAGAGACGAAGCAAACCAATAATTACGGGGTAGATGTGGTTGTGGAAACCGATCAGAAATCCCGGCGGGGACTTTTGGTGCGATGCCAGCAGATGATGGGGGCAAACCTGTCTCATGATAGCGTGGAAGCCATCTACAGCGCGATCCCGTTTTATGAGAAAAAGCTCGGGTATCATTTTTCAGGGGTGGTAGTCACAAATGCACTTGATTTCACGAGCCATGATAAAGAACGAGCCGCTGCAGCCGGCGTCAAACTGATTGCGCGACAGGATTTAACGAAACTTTTGGAGAGATACCCCTTAGAAAAGGATCTCTTATGATGTAAGAAAATACGTGTTGTTTGGGATGCGCGGGCCTATGGTCTGCGCATTTTTATTTGTGAAGAGCAGTGAGGCGCACGTTAGAAATGAAAATGATGTACGAGCGTGGTAAAAAATGCGGCAAACCTCTTTACTTTTTCTCTTTATCGTGATAAAGTATAACCATAACAAAGAAAGAGGAGGGCTCGTATGGCTCATGCAATAGACGATTTAAAAATGGTGCATGAAGAGGAAATGAAGAATTATGACCGCATCGAGAGTGCGGTGGTTTCCGTCATGCGGCGTCACGGATGCAAGATCATCCAGACGCCGACTTTTGAGGATTACGATACATACGGCACCTATTTCCCCCAACTGCAGCGCGAGATGATCAAGACCATCAGCAGTGAGGGGGAGGTGCTGGTCATGCGCCCGGATGTGACGGTGCCGCTCGTGAAGACAGCGTCGCGCGAGTATCCGGATGCGCGGCAGCTTTTGAAATTCGGATACGTGTCGATGGTCTTCCGTGAATACTATGGCAAGTCGACGCACGGGAAGTATTTCCTGCAGAGCGGGGTTGAGGTCCTGGGGGATGAGACGCCGGAGTGTGATGGCGAGGTCATGGTGATGGCGGCGGAATTCCTAGAGTCGGTGGGCATCCATGATATGCGTATCGATCTCGGAAACGTGGCGTACATGGATGCGCTTTTCGAAGAGCTGCGTCTCTCGGAGGAGGAGCTGTCGCAGGTGCGGGAGTTCCTGGAGAAGAGAAATCTCGTTTCCTTTGAGAAGCTGGCTGACCGGCTGTCGATCACGAAGATCCAGCGGGATGTGCTCTTGGAGCTGCCGCGGCTCTTTGGCAGCTATGAAGAGACGCTGAAGCGGGCGGAAGGTCTGTGTCTGAATCATAAGATGGCGGATGCTCTCGCCCGCCTTGAGAAGGTGTATGAGTATCTGGCGGTCGCGGGCTACGCGGATCGCGTGCAGCTGGACTTCGGCTTCACGTCGCACATGGGATACTATACGGACTTGGTTTTCCGCATTTATGCGGATGGCGCACTGTACTCGCTGATTTCCGGCGGGCGGTATGATTCGCTGGCGGCGCAGTTCCAGGTGCCGCGTCCGGCGTGCGGCTTCGGGATGAATATGAATCTGCTTTATGAAGTGATGGCGGACTCGAATCTTTTGGAAGAGATGGCACCCTCGTGCGATCTGGCGGTGGTCTATGAGAAGGCGGATCGGGATCTCATCGTGACGCTCATGGCCTGGCGCAAGAAGGGCTACTCGGTGATGGGGGTCGCGAGTACGAATGCGATCGCCAGAGGTGATTATAAATTGATCGTTTCTTATAAAGAGGGGCGTTTCCTTTTAGCGGGGGCGGCGCTCACGAAGGAAGAGCTGGAAGAAAAATTGGGAGGTCTGTAGTATGCTGCATATTGCACTGGCGAAAGGGCGCATCGCGAAGACGGTCATGAAACGGCTGGCGGAGGGGGGCTTCCATTTTTCTGATTATTCGGATGAGAGCCGCAAGCTCATTTTCACCGATGATGAGGAACGCATCCGCGTGACGCTGGTGAAGAGCCCGGATGTGGCGGTGTATGTGCGCCGCGGGGCAGCTGATGCCGGCATCGTCGGGAAGGATGTCCTCATGGAGGACGGGGAAGAGGATGTCTATGAGGTGCTGGATCTTGGGATCGGCCGCTGCCGCATGGCGGTGTCCGGTATCAAGGGAAATCAGAAGGTCATGCAGAAGCGGATCCTGACGGTGGCTTCGAAGTATCCGTCCATCGCGCGAAAATATTTCGCAGATCGCTTCCAGCCCATTGATATCATCAAGCTGAATGGTTCGGTCGAGCTGGCACCGCTCGTTGGCCTCTCGGATGTCATCGTCGATATCGTGGAAACGGGGACGACGCTTCGCGAGAATGGGCTCGAAGCCTATGATTACTTCATGGATTTCTCCGCCCGCCTCATCTGTAATAAGGTATCGTATAAGATGAAGCAGAAGGAAATGGCAGAGTTTATGGCGTTGGTTAAATAAGTGACTGGTGGCTAGGGACTAGTAGCTAGGGATTAGGAATTGGGGATTAGGAGTGACTAGCGACTGGTGACTGGGATTCTCCGGCATCGTCATCCCGAGCGTAGCCGAGGGATCTCTACTGCACTGCGGAAATCAGCGTGTATGCGCTGAGGGGAAACGATGTCTTGGTGCTGCCTCACATCAGGCAATGAGCGTTCTGCAATATAGATTTCTCGGCTACGCTCGAAATGACGACAGCGCGAAGCGCTATCAAAACTCCGCGGCGCTTCATTATGATTTGCGCCGCACCAACCCCTTTGAACCCGCCAACTTATATACTGAAAGAAGGATAATAATATCATGGAATGGATCACAGTACCTGAAAAAGGTTTTACTTTGAGAGAAGTACGTACATTGACGAACCGCAATGTGAATTTGTCGGAAGAGCTGGAGAAGTCCGTATCCGCTATTTTGGAAAAGGTGAGAGACGGCGGTGATGCAGCCATCCGTGAGCTGACGAAGAAATTCGACGGGGTAGAGCTCTCTGATCTTCGCGTGACGGAAGAAGAGATGCAGGAAGCCCTCGCGCAGGTGACGCCGGAATTTCTGGAAGTTCTGAAAGAAGCGAAAGCGAATATTGAGACATTCCACAAGGAACAGGTAAGAAAGTCTTGGACAAAGAAGTTCAGAGATGGCGTGGAGCTCGGTGAACAGTTCCTTCCCATCCAGCGTGTCGGCGTCTATGTACCTGGCGGTCGCGCGGCCTATCCGTCGACCGTACTCATGGATACGGTACCGGCGCTCGTGGCGGGCTGCCCTTCGGTCGCCATGACGACACCGCCAGGGAAGGATGGCAAGGTGAATCCGAATATTCTGGCGGCTGCTTACGTGGCTGGTGTAAAGGAGATCTATAAGGTCGGTGGTGCGCAGGGCATCGCGATGCTGGCATACGGCACGGAGTCTGCCGAGCCGGTCTTCAAGATCGTAGGACCGGGCAATGCCTTCGTCGCTATGGCGAAACGTCTCGTCTTCGGTACGGTCGGTATCGACATGATCGCAGGCCCATCCGAGGTGTGCTGTGTGGCAGATGCCAGCGCAGATCCGACATGGATCGCTGCGGATCTCTTATCGCAGGCGGAGCATGACCCACGCGCGGCTGTTTTCCTCATCACGCCGGATGCAGACTTTGGCAAGAAGGTCGAAGCAGAGATGGAGCGTCAGATGAAAGAGCTCTCCCGCTATGAGATCATGAAGAGCTCCGTCGATGACTATGCGAAGGCTTTCCTCTGCAAGGATGCGGCGCAGTGCTTCGACATCGTGAATAAGATTGCGCCGGAGCATCTGGAAGTCGAGCTGCCGGATCCGAAGCAGTATCTGCCGCTCATTTATAATGCAGGTGCAATTTTCCTCGGAAAATACACCTCCGAACCGCTCGGCGACTATATGGCAGGCCCGAACCATACGCTTCCGACCTCCGGTACCGCCGCTTTCTCCTCGCCGCTCGGTGTTTATGATTTCGTCAAGCACAGCAGTGTAGAAATGTATAATAAAGAGGCCTTCCAGAAGATCTCCAAGAAGGTCCAGATTTTTGCCAAAGCGGAAGGCCTGACGGCTCACGCTCATGCGATGGAGGTGCGTGATGAAGACTGAATGGCTCAGAAAAACGATTGCTGACTTTGATCCGTACTTCGTAGCGCCGATCGCAGAAAAGCATGTCATCAATGCGAATGAAAACTATCTGAATGTCCTGACCATCCCCGGCGTGAAAGAGGAGCTTATCCAGGCTCTTGATACCTTCCGCCCGCAGGTCTACCCGAAGCCGATGTCCGATGACATTCGCGAAGCGCTGGCGGACTACATCGGTGCGAAGCCGGAGAACTTCATCGTCGGCAATGGCGGCGATGAAATGATCAGCTATCTTCTGGGGACCTTCCTTGATCCGGGCGATCAGATCCTGATCCACAGCCCGACCTTCGACATGTATGAGCTTGGCGCGGAAACGCTGGGTGCATCTGTCATCAAGGTCAAGGATCTTCCCGGATACCGGCGCGATCAGAAGGGGCTTTTGGAAGCGGTCAGGCGATGCCAGCCGAAGGTGACCGTCATTTGCAATCCGAACAATCCGACCGGCGATCTGCTCCCGCGCGCATTCATCGAGGAAGTGCTGAAGGCCGCTGACAATATCGTCTTCGTCGATGAAGCATACATGGAGTTTGCCCAGAAGGAAAGCGTCATAGATCTCATCGATACATACCCGAATCTCATTGTCCTTCGCACGCTCTCGAAAGCCTTTGCCCTGGCGGGTATGCGCTGCGGCTACCTCGCTGCCGATGAAGCGCTGATCGAAGCCATTGCGAAGATCAAGGCACCGTACAATCTGAACGCTTTCACCCAGCTCTTTGCGCCGATCGTCATCCGTCACAGAGAGGATATTTTCAAAGTACGCGATGCCATCTGCATGGAAAGAGATCGTCTCTACGCGGCCATGAAGGAGATCCCGGGCGTCACGGTCTACCCCTCCTGCACCAATTTCCTTCTCGTTCAGGTGGATAAAAAGCAGGAGGAGATCTTTGAAGCTCTTCGCAGGAAAGATATCCTTGTCAAGATTTATAGAAACAGCCAAGACATCCCGAATGGTTTCCGCATTTCCGTCACCACGAAAGACGTCGATGATGTGCTGATTTCCGTATTCCGGGAGGCACTCGCATGAGAAAAGCCACACTTCGCCGCACGACAGGCGAGACGGATATTTCCATCAGTCTGACTGTCGATGGGACAGGACGTTTTGAAGGGACTAGCGGCATCGGATTCTTTGACCATATGCTGCACCTTCTGGCCCGTCACAGCGGCATGGACATTTCCCTGACCTGTCAGGGCGACCTCGATGTAGACAATCACCATACCATCGAAGACATCGGGATCACGCTGGGAGAGGTATTCGAAAAAGCGCTGGGGGATAAGAAGGGAATCCATCGCTATGGTTGCTTCTTCTGCCCGATGGACGAAGCGCTCTCCCGCATCGTGCTCGATCTATCCGGTCGGTCGTACCTCGTCTTTGATGTCGATATCCCTGTCGAGAGAATCGGCAGCTTCGAGACGGAAATGACGAGAGAATTCTTCCTCGCTTTTGCAAACAACGCGAAGATGAATCTTCACATGGCGACCCTCTATGGCGTGAACGGGCATCACATCATCGAGTCCCTTTTCAAAGGCATCGGCCACGCGCTGAAGGAGGCTGTCACCATCGAAGGCGATACCGTATTATCCACCAAAGGAGTGCTCTGATGAAAATAGCCATCATTGATTACGATGCAGGAAATCTGGCGAACGTCGTGCGCGCTGCCACCCGGGCCGGTCTTGATGTCGTCGTCACCCGCGATCCGGAAGAGATCCGCGAGGCGAAAGCCCTGATCCTCCCCGGCGTCGGTGCGATGAAGGATGCCATGGAACACCTCTCCGGCTACGGTCTCACGGACATCATCCGCGAAGAAGTCAGAAAGGGCAAGAAACTCGCCGGCATCTGCCTCGGCATGCAGGCGCTCTATGAAGTCTCCGAAGAGGGCGGCGAAGTGCCGGCTCTTGGGCTCCTTTCGGGGCGTATCGTCCATTTCCCCGAAGGAAATCTCAAAGTCCCGCACATGGGATGGAATGAGCTCGTGATGCACCGGCCGCATGAAGTGCTTGCCGGTCTCCCCGAGAAGAGCTACGTCTACTTTGTGCATTCCTACTACAAGACACCAGGGGACAGCGAAGACATCATCGCTTCCGCAGACTACGGCGTCACCGTACCTGCCGTCGTCGGAAAAGACAATGTATTGGGATTCCAGTTTCATCCAGAAAAATCCGGGCTCGTAGGACTTAGTATCTGGAAGAATTTAGCAGAATGGTTAGAAAAATGAAAATATTTCCAGCAATTGATATAGAAGACGGACACTGCGTCCGCCTAAAGCAAGGCAAGATCGGCGACCTCACCGTCTATGGCGATGATCCGGTGAAAATGGCACTCAAGTGGGAAGCCCTCGGGGCCAATTACCTTCACGTCGTCGACCTTGATGGCGCTTTCAAAGGAAATGGCGTGAATACCGAGGTGATCCATCGCATCTGTCAGGCGGTGAAGATTCCCGTCGAAGTCGGCGGCGGCATCCGCACAGAGCAGGCCATCAAGCAGCATATCGAGAACGGCGTTTGGCGCGTCATCATCGGTTCGAAAGCTGTCGCCTCCCCGTACTTTGCGATTCAGGCCGCTAAGAAATACGGCGCTGACCATATCGCCGTCTCCGTCGATGCCCACGGTGACACCGTCGCCACCAACGGCTGGGTCGACGGCAGTCGCCAGAAGGTCCTGCCCTTCGTCAAGACGCTTCTGGAGAATGGCGCCAATACCATCGTTTACACCGACATCAGCCGTGACGGTATGCTGACCGGACCGAATTTCGAGATGATGGGAAAGCTGCAGGCACTTCCCGGGATCCACCTCATCGCTTCCGGCGGCGTTTCCTGTGCAGACGACCTCAGAAAACTCTCTGACATGGGACTCTACGGTGCGATCACCGGCAAAGCCCTCTATGAAGAAAAAGTCACCATGGAAGAGATCGTGGAGATCCAGGGAAAGTAAAGGGCTCAGGCTGACGGGGTCAAGGTTGATGTGGCGGCTGCGCCGCACCACAAGTTTAAAAGCAGGGGATTAGGGATGAGTGGCTAGGGATTAGGTGCCTCGAGTGACTGGGGACTAGTGACTGGTGACTTGAATACGACTTTTGGGCATCGCTCTATTTTACTTCGCGGCGCTTCCATAGTATTATGCGCCGCACCATCCCTGTTGAACCTCTTGAACCTGCTGAACCTCTTTCGTATGCAATCAAGGGACAGCACGCTCCTCGGGCTGACCCCGAACCTTCTTTATCCACCACATTTGAGTAGACCCGCAAAGGATGCAACATTATGCTAGCCAAACGAATCATTCCCTGCCTGGACGTGAACCACGGGCGCGTCGTCAAAGGCAAAAAATTTCACAATCTTCAGGACGTTGACGATCCGGTGACACTGGGAAAATACTACTCCGAATCCGGCGCGGACGAGCTCGTTTTCTATGACATCACTGCCACTCACGAAGGACGCGAGACTTTCGTTGATACCGTCCGTGCCATCGCAGAAGAACTCACCATCCCCTTCACGGTAGGAGGCGGGATACGCAAAGCAGACGATTTCCGTACCATGCTGCTGGCAGGAGCCGACAAAGTCTCCGTCAATTCTGCCGCCGTGATGCATCCTGAAATCATCCGCGAAAGTGCGGAACGCTTCGGCAATCAGTGTGTCGTCCTCTCCATTGACGGCAAGCGGAACGGCAAAGGCGGCTGGGACGTCTTCGTCGAAGGCGGACGCAAGAATACAGGACTGTCTGTCGTAGACTGGGCCAGGAAAGGCATGGAGCTCGGCGCAGGAGAGATCTGCATGAATTCCATCGATGCAGACGGTGAAAAAGATGGCTATGACCTGGAGCTCATGCGCGTCCTCGCAGAAGAACTCTCCATCCCCGTCATCGCCTCCGGCGGTGCGGGGAAGAAAGAAGACTTCCTCAAAGCCTTCGAAGCAGGCGCTGATGCAGCACTGGCTGCTTCCGTCTTCCACTTCGGAGAAATTGCGATTCCCGACCTCAAACACTACCTCGCACAGAACGGAGTAGAAATAAGAGTATAAATGGTTCAAGGCTCAAGGGGGAGGAGCCGCTTCGCCGCCATATAAAATTTGTGGCGAAGCCGTTCCACAACCCTGCACCCGATTTTCCATCCCAATGCTACAAAATGCGAAAGGCAACATTATGGAAACAGTAGACATAAAAAACATTTCTTTCAATGAAAAAGGCCTTGTGCCTGCCATTGTGCAAGACGCCAGAAGCGGCGAAATCCTCATGATGGCTTATATGAATCAGGAATCCTTGCAGAAAACCATCGAGACAGGAGAGACCTGGTTCTTCTCCAGAAGCCGTCAGAAGCTCTGGCACAAAGGAGAAGAATCGGCTCACTTTCAGCATGTAAAGAAGATCTTCGTGGACTGCGATGCGGACACCCTCATCGTGCAGGTCATTCCCGATGGCCCTGCCTGCCATACAAATCATCCCACCTGCTTCTTCAGAAGCCTTACAGAGTGGGAAAATAGGGAAGAAACAGGAAGCCTTGCGATACTTCATACCCTTTTTGAAGAAATCAAAGATCGCCGCGCCCATCCGCAGGATAAGTCTTACACCAATTACCTGCAGAGCGAAGGCAAAAACAAGATCGACAAGAAGATCGGCGAAGAAGCCTCTGAAGTCATTATTGCCGACCAGCATCAAGACAAAGAAGAGATCATCGACGAGTCCTGTGACCTCCTTTATCATCTGTTTGTGATGTGGGAAAACTCTGGCATCGATCTCTACGACATCATGAGCAAACTCGAAGAACGCGACGAGAAGAAAGGCAATAAAAAGAAAGTCGGACATCAGGATAAGATCTTTTAGATAGAGGGAAAAGGCGGCGCTTCGCTGCCTTTTTTATGGACAATACGTGCAGGCCGGGATAGCCACGCCCTGCACCGTCATTTCGAGCGGAGCGAGAAATCTTTTTCGTATGTGGTAAGACAGAGAGTGTGAGAAAAGCAAAAACGGGAAACCTTTTCTCAGGGAACACTCTCAGGAAACCCTCGAGCAATGCCAGCCACAATGACGCGCCGCACCAGCGCAAACCCATTTCAAAAAAATGCAAAAAAGCAGTTGACACTAGGGAAGCCGTGTGGTAAGATAATACCCGTCGCTGATGAAGCGGCCCCATCCGAAAGAGCGTTGAAAAAGATTTCAAAAAAATCATTTGACAAACCTCTACGAATGTGGTAAGATAATCAAGTCGCTTGAAGAGCGATGGTTCTTTGAAAACTGAACAGTACAGCGAACGAATCAAGCCGATGTGCGAGGTAGCAATACCGAGCAATGAATTTGAGCAAGGCAAGAAATAATCGAGCCAAACGAACGATCTATCATGGAGAGTTTGATCCTGGCTCAGGACGAACGCTGGCGGCGTGCTTAACACATGCAAGTCGAACGAGAGGAGAAGGAAGCTTGCTTCTTTCAAATCTAGTGGCAAACGGGTGAGTAACACGTAAACAACCTGCCTTCAGGATGGGGACAACAGACGGAAACGACTGCTAATACCGAATACGTTCCTTAGGTCGCATGACCCGAGGAAGAAAGGGTGGCCTCTACTTGTAAGCTATCGCCTGAAGAGGGGTTTGCGTCTGATTAGGTAGTTGGTGAGGTAACGGCCCACCAAGCCGACGATCAGTAGCCGGTCTGAGAGGATGAACGGCCACACTGGAACTGAGACACGGTCCAGACTCCTACGGGAGGCAGCAGTGGGGAATCTTCCGCAATGGGCGAAAGCCTGACGGAGCAACGCCGCGTGAGTGATGACGGCCTTCGGGTTGTAAAGCTCTGTGATCGGGGACGAACGGTCAGCAGACGAATACTCTGCTGAAGTGACGGTACCCGAATAGCAAGCCACGGCTAACTACGTGCCAGCAGCCGCGGTAATACGTAGGTGGCAAGC
>ERZ773165.303-NODE-303-length-42417-cov-75.548133_pt1 | contig 42417 bp, 77 predicted proteins | sample MGYA00581003_ERZ773165 | MGnify/ENA primary metagenome ERZ773165 (study PRJEB29015, sample SAMEA2737817) | human gut metagenome | biome: human gut; feature: human-associated habitat; material: faeces | place: China | collected 2012 ... | reverse complement strand
TACGGCTACGGCTACGGCTACGGCTACGGCGACGGCTACGGCTACGGCTACGGCTACGGCTCCGGCTACGGCGACGGCTACGGCTACGGCTACAGCGACGGCTACGGCGACGGCTACGGCGACGGCTACGGCTCCGGCTACGGCTACGGCGACGGCTACGGCTACGGCTACGGCTCCGGCTCCGGCTACGGAATTAAAAGCTTCAACCGGAAAACGGTTTATCGAATTGACGGCGTAAACACGCTGATTCGTTCCGTGCGCGGAAACACTGCGCACGGGGCAATTTTGAACGGCGATTTGACGCTCACACCGTGTTATATCGTCAAGCAGGACAACATTTTTGCACACGGCGAAACGCTGCGCGAAGCAATGGAAGCGCTGCGAGACAAGCTTTTCGAGGATATGCCGGAAGATGAGCGCATTGATGCGTTCCTGCGCGAAACAGACCGAGAGAAAGTATATCCGACACTGTATTTTTACGACTGGCATCATCGCTTGACCGGTTCGTGCGACATGGGGCGAAAGCAGTTTGCCCGTGACCACGGTGTTGACCTTGAGCACGGCATGATGACGCTGATGGAGTTTTTGGAGCTGACAAAAGACGCTTACGGAGGCGATGTGATTCGAAAAGTGATTAGTAAGATGCAGGAGGTGGAGTGATGGAACGACTAACATACCGTGATAAAGACGGATTCCCGATGATGAAAAAACGTGGTGGAATCAAACAGGGAGGCGTTGAGCGCCTTGCCGCCTACGAGGACACGAGGCTGACGCCGGAAGAAGTGGCAGCTTTGGGAAGACTGTTTGATTACGCTTTGGAAGAATCTAAAACGCTGGCGGAGCAGCTTGCATTGCTCAATCGCATCCGCGAGCTGGCCGAGGCCGACAAGGACGGGCGGCTGGTGGTGCTGCCGTGCAAGGTGGGGGACACGGTGTACATGATCGAGCGCATTTTTGACATTGATAATGGCGTATGCGATGAGATATGCGCCAGAAAGGTAATAGGATACGGCGGGAACAATCTGAATAAATTGTGGCTCATAGGGAGCGGAGGCATATGCAACGTCTCTATTTTCGTTTCGGAGTTTGGCAAGACCGTATTCCTGACCCGCGAGGAGGCGGAGAAAGCCTTAAAAACAAAGGAGGGGTAATATGCCGCATGGTAGCGCAAGTCAGTCTGGCGAGCATAATGGCAACTATAAGCATGGTGGGAAAGGAACAAAACTATACAACGTCTGGCGTGCTATGCGTAAGAGATGCGCCCTTAAGACTGATACGCATTATAAGCGATACGGGGGCCGAGGTATCTCGGTATGCGAAGATTGGCAAAGTTTTTTAGCGTTTAAAAAGTGGGCAGATGAGAACGGGTATAAAGAAGGCCTTACCATTGACAGGGTAGATAATAATGGGGATTATTGCCCAGAAAATTGTCGTTGGGTTGACAGAAAAACTCAGGCAAACAATTTGGAAGTGACTGTGAAAATTAAAGTAATAGATACCGAAAAGACGTTGCATGAGTGGGCTGACTTTTTAGGTATAAACCCGTATACGTTATATGATAGGCTGAGGGCTGGATGGCCGCCAGAACGTGCTCTTTTTGAACGCGTAAGTTTAAATAAATATGAGCACCAAAAGAAAGCATTGGAGGCGATGAAGGATGAATGATTGCAAAAACATGGACTGCCCGTGGCGCTCAAACTCTACAAGCAACCCGTACCATTGCGATATTTTCATTTGCCAGAGACGTGACGACGGAACGGTTTTGATTGCGAGCAATCACACGCTGACCAAAGACGAACTTATAGCTTTAAGGAGGGCTGAAAATGGCTGAATACATTGAGCGCGGTGCATTTATCGAGTTGGTGAAAGATATTCCAATGTGGGGCAGCGTGGCGGCTATGTTTGCGGATAGAATCCCCGCCGCCGATGTTGCCCCGGTGGTGCATGGGCGGTGGATAGTCCGATTTGGCGGCCCATATAATCGTCGTAGATGCTATTGCTCGCATTGCGGAAAACATAACGGGGTTGGTGGCATAGCTAAAAACCAAGAAAAGCCGTACTGCCCCAACTGCGGCGCAAAGATGGACGGAGGTGACAGCGATGAGGCTGATCGACGCTGATTTATTGGAAGACCAGTTTGGAATATCCGATGAAGACCTTCTTGCGCTTGACGAAATTCGACACGCTCCCACCGTTGATGCCGTGGTCGTGACGCGGTGCAAGGACTGCAAGCACAGCGCGCTGCCGTCTGAACTTCCCCAGCGATACGGGAAGCCGGGGATACTGACGTGTCACAACAGATATTCGCCATGTAATAGACGCAACGTTGGTGAGGACGATTTTTGCAGCTACGGCGAACCGAAGGAGTCCAAAAATGCTGACGATCACGATTAAAGCCAACGTCCCCGCCGCTGACGCGCAGGGCATCAAGGAGCGCATCGCCATGGACATTGAGCGATACGGCGATTGTAAAGTCGTGAGCGTCGTGAGCGACCGGGGACGGGAAGAACAGCTACGAATGAAAGGAGCCAAATTATGAGCATCAACGTAAAGAAGTACACCAAAGACCAGATGGCGAAGATGGTGGAGGACGCGCAGGCGGAAGTGCAGGAATTAAGGCGGGTAAACGCCGCACTGACCGAGCAGATCGACCAGATGAACGGCGAGGCCATCAACAAGGCAAACGAGATCGCGAACCTGAAAGCGGACGCGGATGCGCTGCGAAACAAGCTCGCTGACACCGAGGCGGCGCTTGGGCGAGCGAATGATGAGTGCGCTTTTAAGCAAGAGGCCCTTAATGTAATGCGCAACAGGCGCTACAACGCCGAGCAGCGCGCCGATTACGCAGAATCCCACCCGTGGCGCAATCTGTGGGCATGGGTTAAGAGAAAGATAGGTGGCGAGAGGAATGAGCACGTTTCCTGACCGCCTACGGAGGTTACGCGAACGCCAGCAGTTAAAGCGCTGCGTGCTGTCCGAGCTGTGCGGGCTGAATCGGAACACCATCAAGCGGTATGAGATGGGGACACAGAAACCGTCAATGGACGCGCTGATAAGCATCGCCGACTATTTCGGCGTGTCGATTGATTATTTGCTCGGGCGGTCGGACTACCCGAAAAGTTTATAAAAATATTTTGCAAAACTCACTTATAAGTGAGTCAGGGTATTGCAATTATGGGAGAATTGAGCCGCAGAGGTGTAAAAGCCTTTGCGGTTCTCTCATTTATGGCGTTTACCTCCTGCGCCATAGCGGGGACGGCGCTTTTTCATCTTTTCACGCCGCTCCCGCACCATGCCGCACGCGCGATGCAGCCCACAATCAGGGCCGAGAGGTCGCACCTCTCATGCGGCACAGGGCCCCGCGCACCTCTCAACGATGTGTCCCAGCGGGGACATTTAGGGGCGAATGTTCCAAGGCTGGCGAGGCGGTCTCCAAAACCGCTTGGGTGGGTTCGATTCCCAACCGTCCCTGCCAACTCTAAACGGAGTCACCAACGGAGTATAAACAAGTGGGGTAACCGTGGGAACCGGAGATATACGGCATAGGTGCCCCGTAAGGGGAGACCACAGCGAGTGACGGGGACTTTCCCTGAAGCGCTAAAGCAGGGCAGGACTGCAATGCCGTACCAAAAGAGGAGAGCCGCTGCCTTTGGCAATGGGCAAAGCCCGCCTGAAAGTGCGGCAATAATGGTTCGCGTGAGCATGGGGTGAGCGATTAAATCAGGCCAAATCGGTGACAACACCGGGCGAGCCTGAGCTAGTAAGTGTATGCCCTTCGGGGCGGGTAAATTCTGCTATGTAAGGCCAAGGGGCGGGGGCTGGTAGCAAAAATGTGACAAGAGAGGTGGTGATGAGTGCCATTAACAGCAAAGCAAGAGAGATTTGTGCAAGAGTACCTTGTGGACTTAAATGCCACTCAGGCCGCCGCGAGAGCCGGTTACAAGAATGCTGAAAAGGGTAGGCAGTTAGTTACGAATAGTAACGTTTCGGCTGCTATCCAGAAGGCAAAGGCAGAAAGACAGAAACGAACGGAAGTAACGCAGGACTATGTTATAGAAAAACTCAAAGAAATCGCAGACAAGCCTGCGTCTGATTGCACGGAAAGCGATTTGAAATATGCGAATAAGCTAAAAGCGCTTGAAATGTTGGCGAAGCATACGGGTGTGTTCGACAAGCAAGACAACGCAAGCGCTGATTCCGTTGTCAAGGTAATTATCGATGTCTGACATTCGTTTATCCGAGAAAATCGGCCCTGCGTTTTACGATATCGCGCATGATGTTTTTCGTCACGGGCACACGCATTACGACTTTAGCGGTGGGCGCGGTTCGCTGAAATCGTCTACAGTATCAATTCTTGTACCGCTTTTACTGGTTTCCAATCCGGGAACGCACGCGCTTGTGCTGCGCAAGGTGGCAAACACGATCCGCGATAGCGTGTATGCGCAGTATATTTGGGCAATCAGTGAGCTGGGCATGGCGGCGTATTGGGAAGCCAAGGTTTCCCCGATGGAGCTGATTTATAAGCCAACAGGGCAGAAGATCATGTTCCGGGGCGCTGACGATCCCATGAAGATCAAGTCTATCAAGGTTCCGTTCGGCTATATCGCCGTAACGCACTTTGAAGAGAAAGACCAGTTTGCCGGACGCGCGGAAATCCGAAATATTTTGCAGTCGACCATGCGCGGCGGCTCGGTGTTTTGGAATTTTGAGAGCTACAACCCGCCGATTTCGCGCGACAACTGGGCGAACAAGGACAGTTTGGAAGAGCGCGCTGACCGGCTGTGCCACAAGTCAACGTACTTGCAAGCCCCGCCAGAGTGGCTTGGTGAGCAGTTTTTAGCGGAGGCGGAACATCTCAAGGCCACGGACGAGAGAGCGTACCAGCATGAGTATTTGGGCATTCCTGTGGGCACGGGCGGCAACGTGTTTGACAAGCTGGAACTGCGGGAAATTACCGATGAAGAAGTCAAAAGTTTTGACCGCATCTATCAAGGGGTGGACTTCGGCTGGTTTCCTGACCCATTCGCTTTTATCCGCCTGCATTATGACAGAGCGAGAGAGACGATATATCTGCTGGACGAGATTTATCAAAATAAGCTATCTAACGAGCAGAGCGCGAACATGATAAAGCAATACGGATATAACAATATTCGGACAATCTGCGACAGCGCAGAACCGAAGAGCGTTGCAGATCTCCGCGCGATGGGGCTACCTGCGTATGAAGCGGTAAAAGGCCCCGGCTCGGTGGAATACGGCATGAAGTTTTTACAGCGGAGAACAATCGTCATTGACAGGCGACGCACACCAAACGCTTACAATGAGTTTGTAGGATACGAATACGAACGAAACAAAGACGGCGACATTATCAGCGGCTACCCTGACGCGAACAACCATTTGATTGACGCGACGAGGTATGCGTTAGAGCCTGTCAGCCGCAGAATGGGAGTTATTGCATGAGCAATGCAGTTATCCAAAAGTTAAAAGAACTTGGCTATACGACGATCCCGGAAGAGTTTTACAGCCAAGTTGACCTCTGGAAGTCCTGGTATGTTGGGAAAGTAAAGGATTTTCACAGATACAGAGAATATAACGGGCATGAGTGGGTGAAAAAGAAGCGGTCTTCGCTTGGAATGGGAAAGAAAGTCTGCGAAGATTGGGCAAATCTGCTCATGAACGAAAAGGTTAAAATCACTCTTGAAGGCAAAAAAGAGCAGGAATTTATTGACCGCATTTTGGAAGAAAACAACTTTACCGTAAAAGCAAACGAAATGCAGGAAATGAAGTCTGCGCTCGGAACAGTTGCGTATGTCCCCCGCGTTATTGGCCAGAAAGTAAACGACTACGATGCTCCGATTCCCGGAAGCGCGGAAGACATTGCAATCGACTATGTGACGATGGAGCACATTTACCCGCTTTCATGGCGAAATGGCGTGATTACAGAGTGCGCATTTGATAGTGTTGTAACACGGTTCGGACATCAGTATTTGTTCCTGCAAATCTTTAAAAAAGAGCGAACCGGCAAATACACAATCGAAAACAGCATTTATTTGTACGAGAATGAAACGCTGTCGGAAGTTAGCCTTGCATCCGTTGATGGCTTTGAGCATATCCCGCGTGTCGTCCATACGGGGAGCGCGGAAAAACAGTTTGTGATAGATCGCCCGAACATCGCCAACAATTTCGATTATCTCTTGCCCGTCGGCGTCCCTGTTTATGCAAATGCTCTTGACGTGCTGGAAAGCGTAGACAAGGCGTTTAACTGCTATGGAAACGAGTTTGACAATGGCGCGTTGCTGCTGATGGTAAAAATGCCAGCAACAAGGTATGAGGACGGGAAACCGACTTTGAACAATAACGATAGTAGGTTTTACCTTCTCCCAGAGGACACGCAGCAAGGGAACGTTGTCGAACCAATTTCCCCACAGTTAAGAACCCAGCAGTTAAATATCGGGTTGCAAGACCAGCTCAATATTCTTTCCAGCAAGTGCGGTTTCGGCGAGACCTATTATCGGTTTAACGGCGATAGCGTCGCGACAGCAACGCAAGTTATCAGCGAAAACTCCACCATGTTTCGCACCATTAAAAAGCATGAGATTGTGCTCGAGCAGGTTCTCGTGGAGTTGTGCCGCATTCTGCTTCGACTGGGCAACACGGCTATGAACGCTGGGCTGAATGAAGAAGTGGAAATCTCTATCGACTTTGATGACAGCATCATTGAGGACAAGCAAACCGACTTTACCCGCGATATGCAGCTCTTGCAGGCGGGCATTATGAACGATTGGGAGTTCCGCATGAAGTGGATGAACGAGGACGAGGCAACCGCAAAGGCGGCGCTGCCTAAGATGCAGGACATGACAACCGAAGGACAAGAGGAGGTAGAATGATGGGCGGTAGAGGCGGAGCCAGTGGCGGAATTGGAGCCGGAGAAACTGGGCGCGGGCGCGGTATAAGCCTTGCGCGGTTTTTGTCACAGCAGGATATTACCCGAGCAAACGCTGCGTCTGTCACTGATATGGGCGATATTATCAGGCGCACATTTGAGCGCAACGCTGCTGAAATCAATGGGCTTGAGCTGACGGACGCTGAAAAGAAAGACGCAGTAAAGCAGATGGCAACTCTCGCAACAACGGCGCTCAAAACGGCGGCAGGAGCAGTCAATCCTTATGCAAGCGGGCCTGCGCGCCTGACAACGGCGCAGAAAACAGGAAGCGCCGCAGACAGAGCTGCAAGAGCGCGCGGTGAAATGGATAGCTACATGCGGAAATTGCGTGACCAGTCCAATAAAAACCGCAAAGCAGCAGAAAACAAGGCGTTTTCCAATGCCTTTGTAACAGCGCAAAAGTCCGGCGCGTTGGAAGTTACGGTAAACGGCAAGAAATACCGCAGGGCTAACAAGCGCAGCGGTACATGGCGTCCGGTATGATTAACTTTGAAAATCTCGACAAGTTTACATTCCCCGGCGTGGGCAAGTACGGCATCCCGCAGATTGAGCCGGTCAAGGCGTATCCAAACGGGGAGTTTATCCCTGTGAATTACCATTACACGGCGAAGGACACGAAAAGCAAGATCGTGCATTTCTTTGTGGACGATTATCAATTCATCCGATACTGGAACGCGCCGGACAAATACATTCCGAAACTGTCGCAATTTGCGGCGGTGTGCGCGCCTGACTTCTCCACATACACGGATATGCCGTTGGCGATGCAGATATACAATCATTACCGCAAGCACTGGTTGGCGGCGTATTGGCAAATGCACGGCATGATGGTCTATCCAACGATCTCATGGAGCGACGAGAACAGTTACGATTGGTGCTTTGACGGTGAGCCAGTCGGCGGAATAGTTGCGGTTAGTTCGGTAGGTACACAGCAGAACAAGGAAAGCAAGCGGCTGTTTCTGCGCGGCTACGAGGAAATGATGAAGAGGCTTTCGCCGGAATGGGTGATATTCTACGGAAAAGTGCCGGAAGAATGCGACTGGAATGTAATCCGCGTGAAGCCGCATTATGACGAGATTGTGAAACGGAGGAAAGCAAATGAAATATCCGTTTCAGCCGGAAGTCCTTGACGAACTCCCGGAAGAACTGGCAGAGCTGTTCCGGTCTCTTGAAGATACGCTGCTTGACGAGATATGCAGCCGTTTGAAGCTGGCAGATCAGCTCAACGAAGTCACGGTACAGAATATTCGGGCGCTGCGGTCGCACGGCATCGACCTTAAGGACATTGAAGAGGCAATCCGAAAGACCTCTGGCATCAGCGAAAAAAAGTTGCAAGAGCTGCTTGACGATGTAGTAGAGCGGAATCAGAAGTATTACACCGACCTTATCGACCTTACCCATATAACGCAGCCGGAAACGCTGGTGAGCATTGAGGACACCTGGGCAATATACGAGCAGACGAAGCAGACCATGCGCAACCTTACGCGGTCTATGGGCTTTCTGGTGGACGCTGGGCGGACGATGCTTCCCCCTGCAAAAGCGTATCAATGGGCTTTAGACAATGCCACAATGCAAATTCAGAGCGGCGCTATCAGCTACAATCAGGCTATCAAATCGGCGGTGCGTCAGTTGGCGCAAAGCGGGTTGAAAGTCGTAGATTATGAGAGCGGACACCGTGACCAGATCGACGTAGCCGCCCGCCGCGCAGTTATGACGGCGGTAAATCAAATTTGCGCAAAGTATACGGAGCAGTCCGCCAAATGGCTGGAAACGCCATATTTCGAGGTTTCCGCTCATGCGGGCGCACGCGATAAGCCGGGGCAGTCACCGTGGTCATCTCACAAGGCGTGGCAAGGCCGTGTGTATTCAGTTCGTAGCGGGGATATTTACCAGAATATCTACGAGGTATGCGGGCTTGGCGCGGTCGATGGGCTTGAGGGCGCAAACTGCCGCCATAAGCGCAGCGTCTGGGTTGAGGGTGTGTCAGAACGCACTTACACCGATGAGCAGCTTGAGCGTATCGACGATGGACTCGGCTGCACCTTTGAGGGCAAGACATACACGGCGTATGAAGCAACACAGATGCAACGGCGTGTTGAGCGCCAGATTATCAAGCAGGACAGGCTTGTAACAGCGTATAAGGCAAGCGAGCAAAAGGACGAATATTATGCCGCAGAAGCGAAACTTGTAAGACTGATCGCCAAATATAAGGCTTTTAGTGCAGCGGCGGGGTTGCCGCTGCAACGGGAAAGGACAAAGGTGCTGTATTGAACTGGGAAGAAGTCAAAAAGGCAATCGATGCAATTTTAAAGCGCGGTAACGATGTGGAAATTCGCCGCAAAGAAGACGGGTACATCGTTTTAGAGGTCAAGAAGACAATCAAATACAGCACTTCCGCGCAATAGGGCGCGGGAAAGGGCAATAGGAGCCGAACGGTACGCGGATTTTGCGTGTTGTTCGGCTCTTTTGTTTTAGGAGGGCTAAATATGGCAGAAGAAAATGGAGTTTGGCGCACAATCAGTGGGCGGCGCGTTTTCATTCGAGACGGACAGAGCCTAACGGACGCGATGCGAGAAAGCGGGAAGTTTGACCGCGAGGAAACTGGCGGCGCGGGGCACATTGACGAGGGGGATTTGTATGAGGCGCTTGAAAATCTGCCAGACGACGAGGCTGAAAAGCTAATCCAGTCAATTAGGTACTACACAGATGATTATACGTGGTCGCTCGAAACGAAAGAAGAAGTCCAAAACATCAACAAAGCCATAGAAGAAGCAAAGTCCGTTCACTGGAACGATGGCGAGCTTTATCGTGGAATTAACGTTGATTCGGATTTTTTGGAAAGTCTCAAAGAGGGAGACGTGATCGAAACAGGGCTCCCCAGTTCTTGGAGTTCGGACGCTTCGGTTGCAGTCGAATTTGCGTCCGGACAGCATTTAGAATCTTCAAATGGCACAAGCGCTGTTCTGGTTGACACTACAAGCGGGGCAAGAAACGCAATATCAATTCGAGATTTTTCCAGATACCCAGATGAGCAGGAAGTTTTATATAGCGGTAACTCTTCTTTCCGAGTAGTCGGCTTCCGCGAAGAAGAGAATCCAGCTGATGGGAGCACTATTTACATGGTTGAAGTTGAGGAGGTCAGAAAATGAAAAGCGAGAATGGAATTACATTGCAGCGAAAATGGGAATCAAAATTCAATGCTGTTTCTGTGAAAAAGAGTTTGCAAACCAGGCTTAAAACACAAATGCAGAAAAACGCTGTGGCAAAAAAACGCAGTGGAAATAAAGGAGAATAAAAAATGGCAGACGAAATCATTACTTTTGATGAAATACTGGCTGACCCCACCTATAAGGCGGAGTTTGACAGGCGAATCACAAAGGCACTTTCGACTGTTCAGAGCAAGCTGGACGCGGAAGTGGAGAAGAATAAGCAGTTTGCGGCAAGTGGAAACGCGGAAGTGGAAGCGCTCAAAAAGGAAATCGATGGTTATAAATCCAAGATTGCCGATTATGACTACGCAGATGTGATCCGCAAAACGCTTGCTGAAAAGGGCGTAAAATTCAGCTCTAAAGCTGCAGAAAAGGCGTATTTGGCAGACCTAAAAGCAAAACACCTTGAAATCAAGGACGGGGCGCTTGATGGGTTTGACGAATGGCACAAGGCGCAAGTCAGCGCCGATCCGTCCGCGTTCCAAGACGGCGTAAAAATCGACTGGTCTGCCGCTGTTGGCGGCGGCGAAAAGAAAACAGATACCAATGCCGCGATGAACAATCTGATTCGCAGCGCACTGAAATAAAAAAGGAGAATCAAAAATGGCAACTATTGATCGTTCCGCACTTTCCGGACTTATTCCGGAACCCGTAACCCGCGAGATCATGCAGGGCGCTATCGCCGAATCTGCTGTCCTTCGTATGGGCCGCAGGCTGGCGAATATGTCCAGCAAGACGCAGACCATTAACGTGCTTGACGCACTTCCTTCTGCATACTTCGTGAACGGCGAGGCCACCGACAGTGGCGCAGGTGAGGCATTCAAGCAGACCACCAAGATGGCGTGGGACAAGAAGAAGCTGTATGCCGAGGAAATCGCGGTTATTGTCCCCATTCCTGAGGCTGCACTCGATGATGCGGACTATGACATTTGGGGCGAGGTCAAGCCCCGCCTGACCGAGGCTTTCGGCAAGGTCATTGACGCCGCTATTCTGTTTGGCACGAACAAACCCGGCACTTGGCGCGATGGCGTTGTGCCTACCGCTATTGCCGCTGGCAACGGCGTTCCCGTCAGTTCTGATGTTTACGCCGACATCATGGGCGATGGCGGCCTGATTTCCAAGGTTGAGTTGGACGGTTTCAACCCCAACGGCGTTATGTCCGCTATCCAGATGCGCGGTAAGCTGCGCGGCCTTCGCGACACTTCCGGTCAGCCTATTTTCAAGACCGATATGCAGGGCGCTACCCGCTATGGTCTTGACGGCATGGATATGTACTTCCCCATGAACGGCGCGTTTGACCCCGCACAGGCTCAGATGATCGTCGGCGATTGGAGCCAGCTTGTCTATGCCATTCGCCAGGACATGACTTTCAAGATCTTCACTGAGGGCGTTATTCAGGATCCTGCGACCAAGGCAATCACCTACAACCTCATGCAGAACGATATGGTCGCGCTTCGTGCCGTCATGCGTCTCGGCTGGGAGATCGCGAACCCCATCAACGCCTACAATGCGGAAAAGGCGAACCCGTTCCCCTTCTCCGTTTACGGAAAGGGCGGCGCTATTTCCACCGTTACCGTTACTCCCGCTACCGCAACCGTAAAGAAGGGAGAGAGCAAGCTGTTTACCGCCAAGGTTGAGGGAGAGGGCATCATCAATGGCGATGTCGAATGGTCTCAGGACGGAACGAAGAGCAAGATCAGCGATGAGGGCGTTCTGACCGTTTCCGCTACCGAAACCAAGAGCAGCATCACCGTTACCGCAAAGTCTAAGCAGGACGGCGCAAAGACCGGCACTGCCACCGTTACCGTCTCTGCCTGATTTGAAAGGAGCTGACCCGCATGACTTACGCAGACTTTGAATACTATTCCGGCACTTACATGGGCGCCGTGAGCGAAAACGACTTTCCGCGTCTTGTTGTCCGCGCCAGCTCCTTCCTCGATTACTACACGCGCAACAGGGCAAAAGACCATGCCGATCTGGAAGCGGTAAAGATGTGCTGCTGTGCACTTGTGGACAAGTATGCAGTCATCGAGTCGGCGCAGGCGCTTGCCATGAAAAACCTTGCAAACGCCGCGGCAAATGACGCAGAAGTCAAAAGCGAGACGGTAGGCGGCTACTCCCGCACCCTTGCGACCGGCGGAGAATCTGCCTTGTCTGCGCTAAATGCGACAGACGGCGCGAAGAAACTGCTTGCGGGAACGTGCATGGAATATCTTGCACATACCGGGCTACTGTATCGCGGAGGTGGTTGTAGATGTACGCTCCCCACACTGTAACGATTTACAACATCGTGCAGGAGCTTGACCCGGCAACTCTTGATGAGGTCGAAAAGGTCTATACCACAATCCTGCGTGGCGTGATGCTGCAAGCGTCGAAGGGCGTGAACGTGCGCGAAAGCGGCCTTGAGAGCGCGGACGCTGTAAATCTGTATATCCCGTTTACGGTGGAAGCCGTGGACGGGGTAACAGGGAAGCCGAAAACTTACATCGGGCCGCAATCGTTTTTCAAAGCGACGGACAAATCCGACCTGTGGACGCTCTCATACAAAGGAAACGGTGGCATGACGTGCTTTGTGAAAGGCGAATTCGTTTCGGACGACATGACCGTCGTACTGAGCCATGACGATTGCTACAACGTGACCAAGGTTGATGCGATGGACTACGGTAGCCCCGATATGCAGCACTGGGAAGTCGGAGGCGCGTAATGGGCATCAAGTTTTCCGTGCATACCGATGGAATGGGCGCTGCAAGGACTGTCATTGCAAAGGCTTGTACGCGCGCTGAGCACGTTTTAGCCGAGCAGATGGAGAAAGACACGCAGCCTTTTGTGCCGTCCTCTGGAGCTGCCGCAGGGCTTATGAACAGGACGCGTGTCATCGGAAACAGTATTGTATATCCGGGACCTTCTGCCCGATACCTCTACCGCGGAAAGCTGATGGTAGACCCTGAAACTGGCAGCTCTTGGGTGCGAAAAGGCGAACACAAGGTAGTGACAGATCGGAATTTGGTGTTCAGAACAGATGTTAATCCCCAAGCACAAGCCCATTGGTGCGAAGCATCGAAAGCACAAAATCTTGACAAGTGGTTGCGCGTGGCAGAAAAGGCGGTGAAGAAGTACGGAACAGGTTAAAAAGACAGTCTCGGCAGCGGAAGAAGATCAAGTTTCCCGAAAGCTGCTTGCGTGGTTAAACACGTTTCCTGACAAGCCGGTCGATTTGATTCGGTTCGAATTTCTTCCCGCCGATGCTGCGGCGATGGCGCTGTCTACGATTCAGGCGGCATACATCGTACAAAAATACATCCTCGGTGGATATCAGGCGGAATACCAATTTAAGGTCATCTACCGAATGAAACCGGGGAATAGCAACGACAAACGGCTCAAAGCCGATGAAATGCTTAATGCTCTTGGAGACTGGGCGGAATTATTCGGAGGCGTGAACAATGACCCATTTATTGGCGAAGGAAAGCGCGTCATTCGCATTGAGCCGACAACGCGGTCCTCTCTTTTTGCCGTTTATGAGAATGGCGACGAGGATCACCAAATCCTTATGAAAATGAACTACGAGGTGATTAAAAATGGCTGATATGACCTTTAACACCACGGCGGGGCAGACCGTAGATCGCGAACTTCTGATCGCGTATCTCAATACGGGCGAAGCCGGAACCCCCACGTGGTCTCCCATCGGTACGCGCGTCACAGATTCCAGCATGGAATACGACTGGCAGGAGGATTCCTCGAAGGATATTCTTGGCACGACGCGCACGACCATGAAGAAACCCATCATCACGCAGACCTTTGACCCGTCTGATCTGGACGCTGGGGATCCTGCCATCGTCAAGGTTTGGAATCTCGCGGTCAAGGAGCAGAACGCGGCGGCGCTGGCGAATCAGGACGTGCTGATTGTCCACGCCTATGCAGGCACGGCAAAGACCGCAGTATTTGCGGAGCGCTATTCGTCCTGCATGGTCAAGCCCTCTTCCCTCGGCGGCGAGGGTGGCGGCTTTATCGGTATGCCAATCGACGTGACGCTTGGCGGCACGCGCACGGTCGGCACTGCCGCTATCTCTGGCAATACGGTTACGTTTACCGAGGGCGAATAAACCATAGAGGGCTGGCATCTGTCAGCCCTCATTTTGGAGGAATATATGGAACTTACTTTTGATTCCGGTGTAAAGGAATATACCATTCGCGGCGTGAATGGCATCGTGACGGTGTACTTTAACCCTGCGGATGTCAACTTCGCAAAGAAAGCATACAAAACGTTTGATGATCTGCGCAAGAAGCAGGAGACCCGTGCAAAGACGCTTGAAAAGGATATCCCCGATGATGAGCTTTTCGACATGGTTGATTCTCTTGACAAGGAAATGCGCAGCATCATCAATGACCTGTTCGGACAGGACATTGCCGATACGCTTTTTGGCAGCGTCAACGCCTATTCCGCGGCCAACGGTGCGCCGGTTTGGCAGAACTTTATGACCGCCATCATCGAGCAGTTTGATAAGGCAGTAAAGCGCGAACAGGCGCTTGCCGATGAGAAAATCCGAAAGTACACACAGAAATACAAAAATGATGTATGAACTTCCGACGTCGCTGAACGTTTGCGGCGTTGAGTATGCTATCCGCTCGGACTATCGTGCGGTGTTGGACGTGCTTTCGGTCTTTTCTGCGGTCGATTTGGACAACGGGCAAAAGGTTCTGGCTGCTCTGGATATTTTCTATCCCGATTTTTTGCAAATGCCGGACGAGCATATCCCTGATGCGGTGAAGCAAATGACATGGTTTCTTGACTGTGGCGACGAGGGAGATAACCGGAAACGCCCAAAGCTGATGGATTGGGAACAAGACTTTCAATACATTGTGGCTCCCATCAACCGTGTTGTGGGACATGAAGTACGCGCAATGCCTTATTTCCATTGGTGGTCATTCGTCTCGGCGTACTACGAAATCGGGGATTGCTTGTTTGCAAACATTGTGCGAATCCGCAATTTGAAAGCAAAAGGAAAAACGCTCGACAAGTCGGATCGAGAATTTTACCGAGAAAACAGGCGGCTTGTCGATCTAAAGAAGCCGATGACAGAAGAAGAAAACGCCACGATTAATGCGTGGTTGGGCAAAAAAACGCCCGACGCAAACTAGCATCGAGCGAAGGTGGTTACTTGTTTGCAATGAATGTGATTTCGTTTCCAGACCAAAAGTCAGGAGTAAAGCGAATTTCAATTTCTTTCCAGTCTTTGGGGACTTCGTATCCGACAACGCCGGTCATTTTCTTACCGGCAGCAACGGCTCCGTCTAACTGGGTTTTATCGGTTGCGATGGTGGCCGAAATGCTCAGGTTTGTCGAGTAGTCATCAACATAGGCGTTGAACGATGCGATAGAGCTAACGGCAATATCTTTATCCGACTGGTTATCAATGGAGAATTCGCAAAGAAGAAACACATTACCATCATCAGGCGTGTTGAACTGCAATCCATTGCTTTCGGTGTAAGAATCAAACTTTACACTGATTCCGTTTAGCTCGGCGGTTTCTCCAACGCTAAATGTTTGTTTCTCCGCGCCAGAATCATCGCCCATGCCGTTTAATGCGGCGGCAATCATGCAAATGCCGAAAATAGCAATGATAATCCCCAATACTGGGTGGCGCTTTTTCTGCTTGGCTCCACACTGCGGGCAAGTGGTAGCGGATTTTGCGATAGATGCCCCGCATACCTTGCAAGTAGTCATCTTATCCATTTTTCATTCCTCCTTGCCATTATTTATGGCTTCTTGGATGATATCACGCAAAAAAGCAAAAAGCAAGAAGGTGATATTATGGCTGACGGCGAAGTCGTATTTGAAGCGACTATTAGCGACAAAAAACTCCATCAGGAGTTAAACAAAGTTAAAAGCAATATCGAATCCTTACAAAAGGAGTTCAACCGGCTCGGCGACCAGAAAACGCCGATGGAAGACCGGCTGCGTAACATCGGCGCAGAGCTGGATGCGGCAAAACAGGAGCTTGCCGATATGCGCACAGCGCCAAAAGGCACGTATGAGAAAATCGATGTGTCCGAGCAGGCCGAGCGCGTGCGAATGCTGCAAAGCGAATTTAACAAAACTGCAAATAGCATTGATAAGCTCAATGAAAAGCTCAACAAAACCGGCGATAAGATTTCCGACGCGAAAACGCAGGCAGTCGAGCTAATACAGCAGATCGAGGGCAGAGCCAAAGGCGCAGGGCTGCGCAATGCAACCGAAGCGGCGGCAGATTCCATGAAAGTATTTGGGCAGCGCTTAAAATCCGTTGTCCGCAGTGCACTTGTTTTTACAGTTATTACCCAAGCATTAACAAAAGTGCGTGACTGGGTAAAGAACGTCGTAATGGTAAACTCCGAGGCAAGAGAATCCATTGCGCAGCTTAAAGGAGCGCTTTTGACGCTGGCACAGCCTCTTGTAAGTGTAATTGTCCCCGCCTTTACCCTGCTTGTAAAAGTTATCACGGCAGTAGTCTCGCAGATCACGCGTCTTGTGGCGCTTATCTCCGGCAAGAGCGTCAAGGCAACTGCTAACTCGGCAAAGGCACTGAACAAGGAAACCAGTGCATTAAAGGGAACGGGCAACGCCGCGAAGAAAGCGGCAAGTCAGCTTGCGGCGTTTGATGAGATCAACCAGATTTCCACTGATACCGCAAACGATACGGGTGGCGGGGCATCCGCTGACGCAATCACTCCGGACTTTAGTTACATGGACGACATCAGCGACCGCTTAAAGAAAATCGCTGATGCAGTCATGCTCATTGCGGCAGGTTTAGCGCTGTGGAAAATCAGCAGCAGTTTGCCGGGTGTGCTTGGCACTATTCTGCAAAAGCTCGGCGGCATCCTAATCGCTGTTGGCGGATTGATCCTTCTGTGGGATGGCTTATCCGACGCATGGAATAACGGCGTCAACTGGGGGAATCTGCTCGAAATGCTTGCAGGCACAGCGGCGCTTGCCGGGGGGCTTGCAATCGCATTCGGCAAAGTCGGCGCGGGCATCGGCCTTGTAGTGGCTGGCGCAGCAATGATTATCACAGCGTTTAAGGACATTTGTGATAACGGTGCAAATCTTCAAAATACGCTGTTATTGATTGCTGGCATTGTGGCAACGGGGCTGGGGTTCTTTTTTCTGACCGGCAGCGTTATCCCTCTTGTTATTGCTGGCATCGCATCTGTAGTTACGGCGGCGCTTGCGCTTACGGGTAATTTGACAGAGTTTGCCAGAAACTTGAAAGATAATATCCTCGGGGGAATTATCCAATTTATCAAGGGCGTGTTCACGGGCAACTGGAAATCTGCGTGGGAAGGTGTCAAAAAAGTTTTCTCTGGCATCTGGAACAGCATCGTTATTATTGCCGAGAGCGCCATTAATGCCGTCATTAAAGGCTTGAACTGGCTGATTAGTAAAATCAATACGATCAAGTTTACTGTTCCGAGTTGGGTTCCCGGTGTCGGCGGCAAAAGCATTGGTGGGCATATTTCTTCGCTCTCTGAAGTTCGTTTGCCGCGTTTGGCGACCGGTGCAGTTATCCCCCCGAACAAAGAATTTCTTGCCGTACTGGGAGACCAGAAGAGCGGAACGAACATCGAAACGCCGCTTGCAACGATGGTTGATGCATTCAAGCAGGCAATGGCAGAATCGGGCGGCGGCGCAACCACGGTCGTGGTGCAGCTTGACGGCAAGGAGATTGCACGCAGCACCGTGAAGAACATCAACAACATGACACGCGCGGCGGGTAAGCCCGTGCTGCTGTACTAAGGAGGGGTAACATGGAAGTCCTTATTATCAACGGCACGGATTATTCGTCCGCAATCGCAACAAAAGGGTACGGGTGGAGCAGAAACGATCTCGACAGCGACAAGACCACCCGCACCAAAGACGGGAAAATGCGCCGCGACAAAATCACCACCAAGCGGAAACTGAGCTATACAACGCGCTCTATGCCTCGCGATAAACTGGCAAAGCTCGATGATGACCTCAATAAGACAACGTGCACGGTCAAGTATCTTGACTTGCACGGAGTTCGAACCAGCACGTTTTACTGCTCGTCGATGGAATGCACGCTTGAAGAAGCGGCGGACGACAATGAGGTGTGGGGCGGCGCGACGTTTAATTTGATCGAGGTGTGATATGGGGCAGACAACAAGTGCGCTGTGGCGCGAGCTGCTTCACAAGCCCGGAACAGAACGAGAGTACAAATTTGACGTTGCGGGCACGGAATATGGCAAAGATGCGGAAGTGTCTCACTCTGTTGAATCGCAGTTGTTTGAAGAATTCGGCATCGGGAACGCCTGCTGCGCAACATTAAAACTGGCACTGTATGCGGACAACGTACCGCGCGCCGCGACGATCAAGCGTTATCTCAGGCTTGTTAATGGCAGTCAAGCGACGGACTGGATTCCCAAAGGCGTGTTTTTTACCAACCGCCGTTCCTGCGATGGGGATTACTGGGAACTCGAAGCATACGACGCCATGAGAAAGGCTGACGTTGTATGGGAGCCAGCCCAGTCGCTTAACTTCCCGATGACTATGCCTGACGCTGTAAACATCTTTTGCCAGTTGATGGGCGTGGAGCTGGACAGCCGCACAGTGCTCAATAGCTCGTACACCATCGACTATCCCGCAAATGATTACACCATCCGCAATGAGCTATGTTTTATCGCAGCGGCGCATGGCGGGAACTGGATTGTCACCGACGCAGGGAAGCTGTTGCTTATTCCGTTGTTGTCCATGCCTACCGAGACAAACTATCTCATCACAGAAGCGGGCAACGCTATCACATTTGGAGGGGTGAGGATTCTTGTCTGAAAAGTATTATGTCGGCAGAGACGTTACAAGTTTTTCCGACAAGGGCAAGTACAAGCCTATCTCTCGCGTGACGCTGCTTGTGGACGATGAAAACAGCCTGACGGCGGGCGATGATACCGGCATGGAGGTCATTGCAAGTTGCCCACACGCTACGCAGCCAATGGTAAATGCTTTGCTGCAAACCATGAAAGGCTACCAGTATCAGGCTTACGAAGCAGGCGCGGCAAACATTGATCCAGCGGCAGAGCTGGGCGACGGCGTGACGGTTGGTGGCATTTATTCGCCGCTGTCTAAACTCTCTGATGATGGCCGCGGATATGCGGGCATTTCTTCCCCCGGAGAAGCGGAGATGGAAGACGAATATCCGGCTGGTGGGTACATCACGCAGGAATTTAACCGCAAGATTGCCGAAACACGCTCGACTATCACCAAGACCAGCGAGGAGATCAACCTCAAGGTGGAGGGCATCGACGGGCGGGTATCGGACATCACGCAAACGGTCGATGGGATCAGCTTATCCGTCACGTCAGCGTCCAACCCGGATGGCCAGACGACCGCGACGATCACGCTCAAGGTCGGCCCAAACAACTACACGGGCTACATTAAGCTCGACGGCAACGTGGACGTCTCCGGGCAGCTGTCGGCGGACGCGCTCTACTCCGCCTTCGGCGAGATCGCGGACTTGAGCGTCAACCGGCTGTCGACCTCTCGCCGGGTGGTCAAGTATCTTGCTAAAGACACAACGGACGACAATTTCATCCGCGTGGAGGGGCAGAGCCTTGAGTTTGTCGCGGGAATTGCCAAAAGCACGACGGAGCAGGCGAAAAACCCCAACGGGGAGCTGATCTACTGGGAGGCCGACCCCGCGGGCGCGTCGATCGGCTCGGACGGCTACCCTTACGCAAACGGCGAGCGCATTTTTACCACTACCAAGCAGACGAGCTGGCCGGTGATGGTCTATCAGTACGAGGAGCAAGTCAAGCGCGCGATCTCGTTCCAATCGGACGGCCAATACTACTACCCTGTGGACGTCTTTGGCGCGGGCGACGACAACGGCAAGCAGCGCGGCTATCTCGTCAAGCGGCAGAACTCGCTTGAGCTGACATACGAGACGAGCACGGGAAAGCAGCTCGGCCTCGCCGCGCTGGACGAGGGGTATTTGGACCTCTTCGGGCTTCGGAAAACCGTGGGACTTAATTTCGCAAGTTGGGAGCAGGGGGGCTTCTCCGAGACGGTAGAGGGTATCTCAGAGCCGCTCGAGTATGGGGTGGAGTTCGCGACGGTCGGAGGCAAAAAAGTTCCGATCAAGATCATCTACTCAGACGGGGCGGAAATGGCAATCCAGTGGACGGAGTGATAAGGATGGACAAAAATTGCTTTGTTAAGGGCGTTATGACGGGGAAAATGCTCAAGATGCGGAGTGTTGGGACACCGGCGAGTGCTGTATCCGTCGCGCCGTCCAGCGCCGCCGGTTACGACAAGGCAAGCTTTTTAGCGGGGCTTGCTGTCGGCATGAGCACACAGGGGGCCCTGCGATGGGCAGCATTGCTAGGCGTGATCAGTACAAGGGCATCGTCTACAGACGAAATGCTTGTAGAGCTTTACATCTTGGATATGCTCGGCAAGCTTGTTGTTCCAAAGGTGCCCGGTATGACAGCTCTCCAAAAATGGCTAAAAGAAGAAAAATTTACTGACCCGAGTGAGTATGCAGAAAGGCGCAAAAAATTCGGGCAGGAAATTGCTTGGTACTTTTATAAAAAGGGATTTAAGTTATCTGCTTATGGCGGTGTTGACTTACCTCTAAAAATAAAAGATATGACCAGCCTTAGATCCGGTGATAGTTCTGGCTACTGGAAATACTTTCCTTACGGTTCGTCCTATGGTGAGCAAGATGTAGCCTCGATTATATCTGATGGTTCGACGATTGGCTCAAATGTTCGTGCAAAATTTACCATGCCAGAAACAATCCCCGGAGGGTTGATCGGAGATTTTACACTCAAAATTACATGTAACGCATTGCCACGGGGAAAATACAGGCTATCGTGCGTTAGCGCACAGGCATGCACACCGGCACCTTTGGCTAATGCAGATGGGTTATGGGCTGGTATACAGCTTCAGCACCCGTACAACAAAGACCCAGGATACACCGTTACCAAAGAAACCGCTGGGGTTAAGTACAACAGTTACAACACGATTATGATTCGTGGATTTCCACCGGACAACTATATCGAATTTGACACCAAAGTCAATGGCGCTGAATTTTCGTTTTACGTTTGCCCTATATCTTCAGGCCGAGACGAAACCTCGATACCAAACTCGTATCTTGGTCGAGAAATTAAATTTGCACCCAATACGACATATACCGCATCGGTGGAATACTCGCTTGAATTGCTTGAAATTTATGACCCCATCCCAGACGAAAGAGCATCTCTTACAGATGTGTTAAAGGCGGCAGACAGGTCAGGGCTATACTATCAATCCATCACTGATGGGGCAACCCTATTGCCGATGCTACTGATCGATGATGACCCTGTTACAATACGAGATATCGAAAAAGTTAGAATAGCCAATAACGGAAAAGTACAGCCTGATGTAAAGTATTCTGCAAAAAATTACAGATACGATAAAACTGATGGGACTATGGAAGTATTAGCCGAAAACGATGATCCTGAATATATGCGGTTATTCAAATGGACAGACTACGTAGACGGAAAGACTGAAGAGCATGAAAAGATAACTGTTGTTAAATCTTGCGACTATGAGTTTACAAACGAGAAGGTATATTCAAAGCCTATTTTCCGCTTATACTCAACAGAAAAGGACAGCAAAGGATTAACTGTAAGTAGCTCTTTTAGTGTTGGGATAAGGAGGGTAACGTGATGATTTATAGAACCGTTGATAATCAGGGTGCAATGGCTGCTGCAAAGGATTTGATGGAAAGGCAATCAGATGGACTTGTGCTTTTGTTTTCGAGTGAGCTAGCCGTAGTTTACGGGCATCCTCAATACATCGACACAAATGTATGTGCACGCAATGGGGCATTTTTGTATCAGGCGTGGCACCTCGGAGGGGCTATTATTTGCTTCCCGGGAGATTTATCCATCATGGAGCTAAAAAATGGTGGAAGCAATTTCGGTTACGAATCCATTTCTGCTGTGCGCGATATGCTAGAAAGTCGTAAGATAGATGCTCTTATTGATGGAAACGACTTAATGGTAGACGGACGGAAATGTGGTTCCTGGGCTCGCACAATTGATAGTGGATATACCCAGATAGTAGTACACTTTTCCATCAATTCAGATATGCAGACCATTCAGGAGCTGTGCGCGAAACCGATGGTTAAGATTCCGGGTGCGCTGAGTGACTATGGAATTACTGCGGAGGATATATGGACAGTTATAAAAGAGCACATGCCGCTGTCATCGCTTACGCGCTCAACCTGATCGACCTATCGTGCACGCTCTGGGCGCTGCATGGCGGGGCGGTGGAGCTGAACCCGCTGATGCGGGAGGTCACGGTGATGGTGGGCTACAAGGTCATCATCGTGTGGGCGCTGCTGTGGTGGCTCTCTACCCGGAGGGAGAGGGCGGCGCGGTATGCGCTATACGTTGCTGCCGTGGTCTACGGGGCGGTGGACGTATACCATATAATCAATATTTTACAATAAAGGAGGGCAACATGGACAAAACCATTGGCGATCTGCTTGCGGCGGAGGCTGTAACGGCGGATGATCTCTTTGTGGCGCAACAAAATGGGACGGCAAAAAAGGTGTCCGGTGACACTTTGCGCAGATATTTGGGGGCGGAATCCGGGTTACCGAAGCCGACGGTAGAGGGCGCTTTTCTCCGCGTTCGGGGAGGAAAATGGACAGAGGAAACCGTGCCCGCGGCGGAAGGAGGGACGTTCTGATGGCGGAATATCTGGTGCAGGGCGAAAGCATTACGGCAGTCGCCGACGCCATCCGTGAAAAGGGCGGCACGACCGCGCCCCTGAGCTTCCCGGAGGGGATGGCCAAGGCGGTGAGAGGTATCCCGTCTGGCGGGACTGATATCTCCCTCGGCCTAACTGCCGCCACAGTGGGCCAGACTGTCAAAGTCAAGGCCGTTGACGCATCCGGCGTGCCGACTGCGTGGGAGGCGGTGGATGCCGCGGGGGGTGAAACGTGGGAAAAGATTGCGGAAATCGAACTGGCGGAGGCGGCGAGCCTGATTACAATCAGCCAAGATTCGGCCGGGAGGCCATTTGCGCTCAAGCGGGTCATGATTGACTGCGTGGCTAATATCGATCAGGATCACCCGATGACGTATGTCAAGACGCTTATTAACGGCTTTACTGTGAGCAAGAACGCTACATATAATTTTACCGGTAAAGAGGTCGGTTACTATGCGTTTTACGCCGAGCTGATACCCGGTAGTGGTGTACTTGCTTGGAACGTCGCCAGTGCTCAAAATTATAACTGGGAGTGTCCGATACAAAAAATGGGTTACAAATATACCAGAGTTGGGGAAGAAAGTGCAATTACGAAGCTTACAATATCCCCAGACGATGGCCAGAAAAACTTTGGTATTGCAGGTACGAAAATTAACGTGCTGGGGGTGAGAGCATGAAAATCTACGAAAATGGTATCTACCGCGATATGACTGCCGAAGAAATCGCGGAGCTGGAAAAGCTGGCGGCAGAAGCGCCCGCACCCGAGCCCTCTCCCGAAGAGCGCATTGCGGAACTTGAGAAAGACAACGCAGAGCTGCGTGAGGCGCTGGATGCGCTGCTTACGGGGGCGACAGTATGAATGAGTTGAGAAAGAAAGTTATCGAATATAACACTGAGGTCAAAACTGCACTACAAGCGGTCTACAACGACCTCAATCCAGGCCAACGCAAAAAGCTGCTGCGCAATCCCGTAATCCGCGCTATGTTTGAGCGGTACGGGGTGGAAATCGAAAAGTAAAGGAGAAAGGGAGCGGGATATGGATAATGCAAAGCATTACGATGACGCAGAGATCGCGCTGATTGAAAGCCGATGCAAGATCAATACGCACCGCATCAACGAGCTGCAGGAGCATCAAACGGCGCTTGACAGGCTGGCAACGTCGGTCGAAGTGCTGGCGACCAAGCAGGAGACCGTTGAGGGCGACGTCAAGGAGATCAAAGAGGACGTGAAAGGCATCACGGGCAAGGCGGGGAAGCGGTGGGACGGGATCGTGGACAAGCTGCTTGCGGCGCTGGTGGGCGCGTTCGTCGCGTGGCTGATCGCAGGGGGTGTGGCGTGATGGATGATTTTGCCGAAGTGGCAGTTGCCATCATCGTGGTCGCTGCCACGCTACTTGGCGCGGCGGTGGCCATTAAGGGCATCCGCGAACTCTGGATGTGGTGCATGGTATGAAGAAGTTGAGAAAGCGCGACAAGTACGTCATTGCGGCAGTGCTCAACCTCTGCTGGTACTGCGTTGCGGCACTTGTACTGACGGCCTTTGACAAGGCCGTGCCGGACAGCCTGACCGTCGCGTGGTTCGCCGCGTGGACGGCAGAACTCGGCCTGCTGGCTGGAATCAAAATCAAAGGAAAGGACGAATAATATGGAACTGATTCGCAAGAGACTGGCAAACCTGATGAGCGTCAAGAGCATCGTGACGCTGGTGCTGACGGGAGTATTTGCATACATGGCCGTCACGGGCAACATCTCGCAGGACTTTATGACCATTTACGCGGTCATCATCGCGTTCTATTTCGGCACGCAGAGCCAAAAGACGCAGGACGTGATCGACAGCAAGGGTGACGACAATGTATCACAGCCGTGACATTGCCGACCTGCGGGCGGACGTGCGGGCAAACTGCGTCATCTTCCTCGATCTCTGCAAGGAGGCGGGGCTTCCGGTGCTCGTGACGGAGACAGTCAGGGATGACGAGTACCAGCGCTATCTTGCCGCGAACGGCTACGCGGCAAAGACCGCGACGCGCCCGACGTTCCACAGCGTCAAGGCGGGACTGGCGTTCGACATCTGCAAAAACGTCAAGGGGCATGAGTACGACGATGCGTCGTTCTTTGCCCGCTGCGGGCAGATTGGCAAGCAGGTCGGCTTTTCGTGGGGCGGCGACTGGAAAAAATTCCCCGACAAGCCGCATTTCCAGTGGGACAACCATAGGCGATACACAGGGAGCATGATTTTGGCGGGCAAGTATCCGCTGGAAATGGAGGAGTACATGGATCAGGCAACGTTTAACAAGATGATGGACAGCTATTTGGCGCAGCTTGGCACCAAGCCCGTCTCTTCGTGGGCGGCGAAAGACTGGGCGGCGGCAAAAGCTGCGGGCATCACGGACGGCAGCGCGCCGCAGAGATTTATCACGCGGCAAGAAGTCGTGACGATGATCCAGAGAGCGACAAAATAACGGTGTCCGATTTGGGCACAGAAAGGAGCGGGCGGCGAAAGCCCACGCGCAAGCGCCTCTGCAAGCCTTACACGGGCATGAACAGTCAGCATAAGCGTATCCGCGCGCAACTATCCTCTATGGCTCCAAAGCGAGCTGTAGCGTATGTTTTATCCTTCAAGCTGCCGCAGGACGAGGCGGCGTGCATCATTGAGTGCGACGTTCGGCGGAAAAGCTGCGTACAGGTCGCGGACATGTTGCACGTCAGCGTTGACGGATTGGCAAAAATCAGGCGGAGAGCGTATACAAAAATTGCAGATGGGCAAGAGAAAAGCACCGACTAATCGTCGGTGCTTTTTCCGCTTTGTAATTGCTTTTTAACATATTTCAATCCACGGCGGCAGGATCGTGCCACTCCGAGTATGAGCGCCTCTCATACTCGACATCATCAATGTACCACGCCGGGTTGCAAATGTCAACCTTGCATTTCCGGGTGCTCGCGCCCAAAGGCTACGCCGTCATCATAAGCAGCTTTGAGCAGCGCCATCGTTTCGCCGATCTGCTGTGCACTGTACATATCCCACCACTCCGCTGGGATACGTTCCACCAGCAAGTGCATGGTCGTTGGGTACCCGCGCCATCCGCTGTATTCGCACGCCTGCTGGACCTTCAACTCTCTGCGGCGCTGATCGGCAGTTAGTCCCTCGTAGGCCTCGCGGGTGAAAATATCCTTTGCCTTGAGCTTTTTGACCGCGGGCGTGATATCGTCCATGCGGCAGGAGAAGATATCCGCCATCTTTCGCAAGGTGTCCGCGCTCGGATTCACGGTGCCGCGCTCCCAGCGGGAAATGTGGTTCTGAGCGACGCCCAGCGCAGCGGCGAGTTGCGCCTGCGTCATGCCAAGCTCTTCGCGATATTCCTTGATCGTCATGCCGAATCCTCCTTTACCACTGAGCCTTTTTAGGCTCCCAGTTGTAGTCACCGTCGTTCCAATGAGTCACAAGTTCCTCTGCCATCTTAATGGCTTCGTAGTAAGTCTGCGCGGCGTACACAACACCGCCGCTGGTGGTAACATCGCAACCACCGTTTACGATCTCACCCAGGTGCCCGTCTTCAAAAACTTCGTGCAGGACGCTGATGGATGCGGTGGCGGAATACTCTCCGTCGTTCGTCGTGAACGTCTTTTCTGCAATCGTTTCAGAACCGGTTGGGATCTCGCCGTTTGCCATGGCCATAATCATCTGGATATCGTTCATTTCATTTACCTCCTGGGCTGCGCCCCTCTTGTTGATATAAATATACCATATATGGTATAATATGTCAAGCGCAAAATCGAAGTTTTTGAAAATATTTTCGCGGCAGAATACGGGCATTTTACGGGCGCTTTTGAGCGCCCGTTTTTTGATACCATATAGATAATAAAGGAGGTGCGCGAAATGTACGAACGGCTTTTAGCTTGTGGGTTTACCGAGCAAATGGCGATGGATATTTTGGCACTGTTTCCTGACCCTGACGAGCTGCGCACTTACGTCTATTTCGCGGAGCTATTTCATGTATAGCTATTTCAATCCAAATCCCACTGGGCGTAATGTGTCCGATTGCACCGTGCGTGCGATCTGCAAGGCGACCGGGAAGGACTGGGGCGAGGTCTATTTGTCGCTGTGCATACGAGGATACTTAGACGGCGATCTCCCCAATGCAAACGCCTGTTGGGGCGCATATCTGCGATCACTTGGGTATCGGCGCTATATCATGCCGGATACTTGCCCCGATTGCTACACGGTCGGTAGGTTTGCCGACGAGCACCCGCGCGGGACGTATATTCTCGCGCTCTCAGGACATGTGGTCTGCGTGCAAGATGGTGTGATTTACGATAGTTGGAACAGCGAGAACGAGATCCCGCTTTATTACTGGGCAAAAGAAACGGAGGAATGAACATGGCATATCCCTATTTCAATCCCTATTATCCGCAGCCAATACCGGACAACCTCATGCAGATGCGGCAGATGCAGCAGCCACAGATGCAGCCCATGCAGCAGCCAGTGCAACAGAACCCCATCGCGCAGGGCGGCGTGCAGTGGGTCAACGGAGAGCAGGAGGCGAGGGGCTATCTCATCGCGCCCAACTCTGCTGTGGCGCTGTGGGATAGCTCCGCACCGACGGTATACCTCAAGCAGTCCGACGCGAGCGGCAAGCCGACGCTCAAGATTTATGACCTCGTAGAACGCGCAGAAACGCCCCGTACAGCGCCGCAGGAGAAGGGCGTGGAATTTGTCACCCGAAAAGAGTTTGACGCGCTGGCGGCACTTGTGGGCGAGCTGAAGGGCAAGAAGAAGCGCAAGGAGGACGATGACGATGAATAATCCTTTTTTCGGTGCGCTCGGCGGCGGGAACGGCTTCATGCAGATGCTGCAACAGTTCCAGCAGTTCACGGCAAATTTTCAGGGGGATCCAAAAGCAGAGGTCGAAAAGCTTTTGCAATCTGGAGCTATGAGCCAACAGGAGTTAAACCAACTTCAATCTATGGCAAAGCAGTTTGAACACTTATTCCACTAATCTTATCGTGGCCACGATTTGATGAATAAAAATCTTTCAAAGGAGTGATACTATGTCTCTTTCCGACGGTGCTCCCATGATGACTATGCCGGTCGCGCCCGCGAACAGCTACGGCGGTGGCATGGGTATGTGGGGCGAAAACTGGATCTGGATTATCGTTCTTTTCCTCTTTGGTTGGGGCCGCAACGGATTTGGCAACGGCAACGGCAACGGCGGCGTCGTAGACGGCTATGTGCTGACCTCTGACTTTGCCAATGTCGAGCGCAAGATCGACAGTGTAAATCAGGGCCTTTGCGACGGATTTTACCAGCAGGCGCAGCTTGTCAACGGCACCAACATGGCGATGGCAAACGGCTTTGCACAGGCTGAACTTTCCCGCAGCAACCAGCAGGCGGCGCTCATGCAGCAGCTCAACGCCATGCAGATGCAGGCCGCAAATTGCTGCTGCGAGAATCGCGCGGCTATCGCGCAGGTGCGCTACGACATGGCGGCGCAGGCGTGTGACACGCGCAACACCGTGCAGAACGCGACCCGCGACATCATCGACAACGCCAACAGCAACAGCCGCGCGATCCTCGACTTCCTGACGCAGAGCAAGCTCTCTGACCTCCAGGCTGAGAACCAGGGCTTGAAGCTGGCGGCAAGTCAGGCGGCGCAGAACAGCTATCTGGTCTCGCAGCTGCGTCCCTCTCCCATTCCGGCCTACACGGTGCAGAACCCCTATTGCTGCAACCAGTTTGCCTGTTGCGGCTGCTGACAACTGCATAGCATAGCTTTTTGTTGACGATTTTGTTGACGTCAACAAAATGGTCGGCCCCGTGCCGATACTACGACAACGCGGCGGGGCAATCGCTCCGCCGCTGTATTTTAACCGGGTCGAAATCGACCCCTTTAGAAAGGACTGAACTCATGAAAACGATTGACGATCTGAAACAAGAATTTGTAGACCATCTTGCTGCTATGGATAAGTCCGAAATGAGCATGGTCGAACTCGCAAACTATGCCGATCTGCTGTATAAGGCGGACGCTCTCTTTAAGCCAAGCTATACAGATGTACTTGCATCCGGCTTCATTTCCCCTTTTGCGGCAACTACTTGGAAAAAGGAGGAGAAGAAAAATGGCTGAATACGTTACCGCTGGCATTGTTACTGTTCCTGCTGGACAGAATGTGCCGATGGTCTCCACGGCGGCTTGCGGCAAGCCCTGCATCGTCCACCGCGAGGGTAGCGGACTTGTCACCCTGCGTGGACTGACGCAGCAGTGCAAGGCACGCTTTAAGGTGGGTTTTGGCGCGAACATCGCCGTTCCCACGGGGGGAACGGTAGGCTCGATCACCACGGCGCTTGCCGTCAACGGCGAAGAGCTCAATAGCGCCACGGCGACCGTTACACCCGCTGCGGTGGAGAACTATTTTAACGTCTACGTCAGCGCCATCGTCGAAGTGCCGCGCGGCTGCTGCGTGACGGTGGCGGCGAAAAACACAAGCGCGCAGGCGGTCAGCTTTTCCAACAGCAATCTGACCATCGACCGCGTGAGCTGAAAGGAGAATGAACAATGGGTATGAAATCTATGTATGATCTGCGCGACATGCTCTGCAAGGAGCTGGAAGAGATCACTCGCAAGGGTGAGCTTGGCGCAGGTGACCTTGACATCGTGCATAAGCTGACTGATACCATCAAGAACATCGACAAAATCGAAGCGATGGAGGAAGACGGCTATTCCAGCCGCCGCGACGAGTACGATATGCGCGGCAGAGGCAGACGCGGCACGCACTACGTGCGCGGCCACTATTCCCGTGATGGCAGCATCGACAACATGAAACGCCAGTTGCAGGAAATGCTGGACAACGCCGACGATGACAGCATCCGCAGAGCTATTCAGCGCTGCATGGACACGATCGAGGGTTAAAGGGGGTGCACCCCTATGGTCGACGAGAATGAGGTCAATCGCTGGATAGCCCGCCTTGAAACGGAAGAATCAAGCTGGACAAACTATGAGCGCCTTGCCGTGCTGTATGCCATCCGTGACCAGCAAAGCGGCAGCAGAGAGAGGGCTTTGCCAATGGCATACTCTGCAGCACCCGCGCCGGTCAACGTCGAAACATACGGCGACAGCGATTTTCTGCGGGCGGTGGCAGATGTTCCGCCGGACAAGGCGTGGGAGATCATGGACGAGCTGATGGACAGCTTGAAAATTGTGAACGAGCGCGTATACAACAGCGTCATGCGCAAGCTCGAAAAATAAATTGCAGATGGGATTACAGATGCGCGTCAAAAAACCGTGTAATATCAATGCTTTTGCGGTTTCGGTTGCGGGTTCGACTCCCGCCGCCTCCACCATTAAAAAAACCTCGCAGTCTCAACGGCTGCGGGGTTTTTCTTGTATTTACAAGGGTTTTCGGGCTTTCATATTTGCACATTACTTGCGATATTTGCAAGTTATCTTCCGTTAAAACAGTGCTTTTGCAGATGAATTGCAGATGAAATTACAGATGAAATTCGGATTCAAAAAAGCCGTCAACGGCATCTGCCACTGCTACGGCTTTATCATTCATCGTGTGCTGATATACGTTTTTTAGCATGTTGTTTGTAGAGTGCCCCATGCGCTCCATTGCATATTTGTCTGGGACATTGAGCCTGAGCATGACCGACGCATTTACATGCCGGAGGTCGTGAAAGCGGAACGGCGAAACTCCACAGCGGGCACACGCGCGTTGCAGATGCTTATACAGGACATTTCTGGTTGCATGGACAATATACTCATCTGTGCGCGGTGTTGCTTCAATCAGCCCCATAATATACGGCGGCACTTTCAGCTTTCTGTTGCCGCTGTAAGTTTTTGGCTGCTTGAGCTGCGGACCGTCCTCACCGTCTACCATTGCTTGCCTGATCGTTAATATATCGCCGTCAAGACAATCCCATGTCAGACCTCTGATCTCCGATGTACGGAGGCCGAGCCAGACAGCCAGCAGGAAAGGCAATTCAAAATCTGTGCCTTTGCAGTCTTCGTGCAGAATTCTGATCTCGTCCATGGTAGGGATTTTAATTTTAGGCGCTTCCTTCTGCGGGAGTGATATGCGGAACACCTTATCGGGACATTCCTCCGACATTGCCGCCGTGAATAGGCCGTAAGCGTTGCGGACATACTTAGGGGACTTTTCCCGCGCCATCTTATTCACGGCACGCTGCACGCGATCCTGCGTCAACGCGGAGCACTTAACGCTTATCAGCTCGGGGAAAACCACCTTGCGTAGTTTTCTGTACCCGTTCACGGTGGAGGGGGAAAGTATCGCGTCCTTGCTATCGATATATCGGTCAATAGCGTCGCCGACCGTTCGCTCAGACGCACGAGCGGCAGACTTTGCGCCGGACTTCAATGCGGCGGCTTCATTCTCCGCTTGCCGCTTGGTAGGAGCTGTGACGGACACACGCTTTCCGTCTACCATGACGCTAACGTTCCAGTTCCCCGATGGCAGTAGTTTTGCTTTTGGTATTTTCATCAAATCCCCCTCCAAAATCCGTAATCTATGCAGTGGAAATCAATGTACACGCACCACGCGGCCAGAAAGACGATAATGACAAACATTATAGCAATCACGCCGTTGCGGATACGCACGCCGCGCCGCATGATCTCGATGGTATCGGCCTTTGCGTCAACGTGTCGTTCCAACTCGTCGTTACGCGCCTGTAAGGTTTCCTCGGCTGGCGTCAAGTGTTCGGAAATGCCGAACACTTCATCAAGAGAGATGCCAAGCACTTTGCAAATCGCAGCGACTGTGTAAACTGATGGGGACTTAGATGCGCGGGAGAAAAAATTTTTTACTGTTTGCAACGGTAATCCTGCTTTGTCGGCAATATCTTGATGCGTTAGTCTTAACAAGTCTTTTTGCTCCTGACATCGTTTCTGAATGTTCACTTAACATCATATCCTTTCAGTGCAAATGTTGCACTTTTTTGTAGCAATGAAATTTGTCGGAAACTGTCAAAGGGTCAAATCTAAGCCTTGAAAGTGCAGTGCTGGGTGCTGTACGGTGAAGACAAGCAGCGGCGACCGCTCCCCGCTGGCTGCAAAAAGGCCCCGCCGTTTGTTGCAGAGGGCGGCGGGGCCTTTAGTTGGAGATCTTGATGCTTACACCGTCTTGTGCGACAATCGACATACAGCCCCGTTGCAAAAATACTTGGAGGGACATAATTATGGACGAACAAACGAGAAAAGCGGCAGAACTTTTTGTCAACCTGACGCCAGAGCAGAAAAATGCTATTCTTGCGATGGTTGATAACCTTCTATCACAGCAAGCACCGCGCTCTTCTGCTGCGGAGACAACCGATTAAACCCGGCAATAAGCTGCGCAAGCTGCGCATCCTCGCCCTCGGTCTTCGAATCGGGGGCGCTTTCTTTTATCCGCTCGGCCTCGACCAGTTTCCGCACCGTCTCGATATCCTCTAAGCACTTGGCGGTTTCTTCCGGGGTCTTCCCCTCGTGCAAGAGGATGTCATCGGGGGAGACGTTGAGCGTCAAGCACATTTGCACAGCAAGTTCTTTTGACGGCAAATTCAAATTTTTGCTTCTGCGTAAGTCAGTTACCCAACCGTTATTTTTCTTGAATTTTCTCGAAAACGCCGCTTCGCTTATATCCGCTTTTTCACAGTAATTTACAATTAAATTTACGCAGCTTGTGTTAAGGCTTACACTATCTAATTTCTTAGGCATAATTACATATCCTTGTTTTGTGACAAAACCGTGAGGTCTTCGCAGTCCCACAGGACTACGTTTAATTCTTCTGCCAAAATCTTAGCGGCTTTTGTATACACGCTGTTTGTAACGACAACTGCAACATGAGAATCGTAATGCTCTTTTGCTGCGTAAATTTGCTGCACCGCTTCAATTCCAACTTGTCCTGAGTAGTATTTGCATTGAAACGCATATCGCACATCTGTTTTCTCGGCAAGAATATCGGCTCCGAAATCCTGCGACTTTTTTGTTACCTCGACCTTCTCATAGCCGTTTTTTATAAGCAGATTGGCAACGTAGCTTTCAAACTCATACCCATCAATAGACAGTTTGAACTTTTGGAATTTGTTTGCGTCGGCAAGTATTTCGTCGAATACTTCGCTTTCTTTTTTCTCCATCCGAGAGACCCAGTCTATAATTTTGTATTCCGCAGCCATAAGGCCGGCTTTTTTCGCCGATAAGGATTTTATTTCCTCTTGCAGCTTTATAGAATCCGCTTTTAACGTAGCTTTTTCTTCTTTGGCCTCTCGCACAACATCTTCTTTTACTCGCGCCTTTAATGTGGATTCGAATTCGTCCAAATCCTCTTTGCGTTTAGATAGTTTGGCTTCTTTTTCAGAAAGGGCTCTATCACGCTCACGCAATTCCTTCTGATAATCTTGCAGCATAATTCTATATTCGCGGCTTTTAGCAAAATGCCGCTGGACAGAGCGCTCGGTTTCTGCGAGTGCTTTTTCTTTTTCAGAAAAGTTTTCTTCGACGTATTTTTTTATTTGCTTATCAAATAGCGCCATTGCCAAACCCTCACAAAGGAGAAAGAAAAAATTGTGCAAAGCGTAAAATCCGATGTTTCACCGGATAACCGATTGACAGCCGATGAAACATCGGCTATAATAGCCTTACAGAACTTAATTAAGGCAACAAAAAACCAGGCCCCCAACGGATTTCCCGTTTTTGCGGACTTATAACCGATATTTTGTTGGCTGACACTTACATAATAGCGGTGTTGGTTGCGTTTGTCAATATAAAGTTCTGAACTTTATAAGGAGGGGAGAACGCTTGGAATTAAAAGGGATTCGAGAAAATGCCGGTTTGCGTCAGGAAGATGTAGCAAAGAAACTCCGTGTAAGAGTTTCCGCGGTGTCGAACTGGGAGCGCGGTGTGAATGGTATCGCAAGCAAGTACATTCGACCGCTGACCAGATTGTACGGCGTGACCGAAACGGAGATCAGAACAGCATCAGAAGCCGCGCAGGCCGCAAGAGTGGGCAAGGAGGGCGAATGAAACGATTTATTAAATTGTTTTTGCTTCTCTGTTCATGGGCTCTTGTCGCTATTGTAGCCGCCGCTATTTTAATGCTTGTTTCAGCATGGATTGCAGGATCGACGGAAAGCGTTTTGTTTGGCGCTGTTTTTTTGGTCTTGACCATTTTGGTTTGCGCTGCGATTTTGGCGATAAGTGGGGCGGACATATGAAGGCAAAAAAATGCCCCGCCCAATGTTGCAGCATCGAGCGGGGCGGGTGGGACAAATCTCACCACAAGATATTGTGTCCGTGCTTATTGTAGCACGTGAGAAAGGAAAAGGCAAGATGCTAAAGCCACAACAGTTAACGCGACGGCGAAATGACCTTGAGCGAGCCGTGCGCGGCGCGATGGGACGGGCGTTGATTCGCACCGGCAAGGAGCTGGGCGAGGAAATCGGCTTATCGGAAACGCAAATTTGCAACAGAATGGCGGGGCGTTCCCGCTGGACTTTAGAGGAAATTTGGGAGCTTGACCGAGTTTTGCAATTTACGGACGCAGAAAAGCTCATGCTGATCGGAGGCACGAAATGATTGACACGCTGTTTTTCGGCGGCATTGCCGCTGCGGTGATCGCGCTGAACGGCTGCGATTTTTCGACGGGCCTCGCTGTCATCGGCGCGTGCGCGGTGTGCAAGGGGCTGTATGAGCTGCTGCCGTATATCGACAGGGGGTGCAGACGGTGAGACGGCACGACAAGCGCACGAGAGAGCAGCGCAAGGCGGACGAATCGGCGCTGTTCGCGGCGGCGTGTCTGGGGGCGACGGTCCTCTTGATCGTGATCTCAATCCTCGCCACCAGCGCGCAGGCGGTCGATGCGGAACCGGAAGAAGCCCCCATCGTAGAGGAGTATAACCCCGCGTGGGACATTCCCGCGACTGAAAGCGCAGTGTGCAATGACGTGTTTCTTGGTGAGTTTACGCTCACGGCCTATTGCCCCGGGCGCTGCTGCTGCGGCAAATGGGCAAGCGGCTACACCGCGACCGGCACGCTGGCGACCGAGGGACGCACGATTGCGGTTGACCCGAAGGTTATTCCATACGGTTCGCGCGTCCTGCTGATCTGGCCGGACGGCACGCAGCACAGCTACATCGCCGAAGACTGCGGCGGCGGCGTAAACGGCAATCACATCGACGTGTTTTTTGGCGATCATCAGGCGGCGCGCGTATTCGGCGTGCAGAGCGCGATGGCGTATTTGGAGGCGGAGGAATGATGCACTGCGAATCATGCGGCGCTGATTTTGAGCACCCTGACATTTACCGCGAGAAAGAGAACATCGACGGAGAACGCGGCGTGTGGCTGCACAGCGTAGCGAGTTGCCCGTACTGCGGGGAAGAGTTTTTTGAGGAAATGAAAGAGGACGAAGATGATGGATAACAACCTGATGAAAGTGACACAGCTCCCCGTAATCGAGGAGCATTTGAGGAGCCGGAAGGAGCAGACGGAGCAGCGCGTCGCAGAGGCAATGAGCGTTGTCTGCACCGACGAGACCTTAACCAGCGTGAAGAACATTCGCGCCGAGATGAACCGCGAGTTTGCCGACGCCGAGACCCAGCGCAAGGCCATTAAAGCTGCGATCATGGAGAAGTACGACAGCTTCGAAGCCGTCTACCGTGAGTGCATCGCTGACCCGTACAAGCGCGCCGACGCAGACCTGAAAGCCAAGATCGACGCGACGGAAAGCGAGATCAAGAGCCGCTGCGAGGAAATGCTGCTGGGCTATTTTCGGGAGCTGTGCGCGGTCAACGAGATCGATTTCCTTTCGTTCGGGCAGACCGGCGTTAAGGTCGATATGACGAGCGCCAGAGCTAAGACGCCGAAGAAACTCATGGAGCAGATCAAGCTAAAGGTGGACGGCGTGGCACAGGACATGAAAACCATTGGCACGATGGGAGAGAACGCGCCGGAGATCATGGTGGAGTACAAAAAGAACCTCGACCTCTCGCTTGCAATCTCCGTTGTCAACGAGCATCACCGCCGCGCCGAGGAGGAGCGCGAGGCCGTGAAACGCCGCACGGAAATGGAGGAGGCCCGCGTTGCCGGAGCACCCGTCCGCGAGGATACTGGCGCAGCGGCCCCGCAGGTCGTCCCGAAGCGCGTGGAGCAGGCGGTGGTCGAACGCCTCACGGTGTCGTTCCGCGTGACCGATACGCGCGAGCGCCTGCGCCTTTTGAAGCAATTCCTTGTCAGCAATGGCTATCAGTACGAATGATTATTTGAGGAGGATATTACCATGAACGAAATGCAGACCTACAACAGCACCGAAGTTGTGAGCGCCAAGAGCGTGAACACCGAAATGATGATTTCCCGTCAGGCGCAGGAGGTACAGGCGGCAATGGTCGTCGCCAAGCGCTTTCCCCGTGACGAGATCGAAGCGAACAACCGCATTCTCAACGCCTGCAAGCGCAAGAGCCTTGCCGAGCGCGCGATCTATGAATATCCGCGCGGCGGCGAGAACGTGACCGGCCCCTCAATCCGTCTCGCCGAGGTCATGGCACAGAATTGGGGCAACCTCGACTTCGGCATTACCGAGCTGGAGCAGAAAAATGGCGAGAGTACCGTCATGGCCTACTGCTGGGATTTGGAGACCAACACCCGCCAGACAAAGATCTTCACCGTGCCGCATATCCGCTACACCAAGAAAGGCAGCGTTGCCCTCACCGACCCGCGCGACATCTATGAAATGGTCGCCAATCAGGGCGCGCGCCGTATGCGCGCATGCATTCTTGGCATTATCCCCGGCGACGTGGTAGACGCCGCTCTTGCGGCGTGTACCAAGACGATGATGGGAAAGAGCGATGAACCCATGATTGACCGCGTACGCAAGATGGGACAGGCGTTCAAGGACGATTTCGGCGTACCGATGGAGTGCCTTGAAAAGTACATCGGTTGCAAGGCCGAAGCGTTCACGGCGCAGAGCATCGTGCGCCTGCGTAATGTATATACCTCACTAAAAGAGGGACGCGCGAACCGCGAGCAGTATTTTGATCTTCCGACCGTCGAAGTGGACGAAACTACAGGCGAGGTCAAGAACGAGCTGCCCGCTCCCGCTGATGCCATCGGTACGCCGGACGACGGAAAGACCGGCATTCCCAAGCAGGTGAGCATGAATGATCTGTAAGGTCAAGGTCATTTCGACCGGCTCCAAGGGGAACGCCGTACTGCTGAATGATGAAATACTCATTGACTGCGGCGTTCCCTTTCGGGAACTCGAACCATACTGCAATGGGTTGAGGCTCGTCCTGCTGACGCACGTTCACGGCGACCACTTTAACCCCGAGACCATCAAGCGCCTGCACTTCCTGCGCCCTGCGCTGCGCTGGTGCGTCCCTCCGTGGCTCATGGACCCGATGGGACGCATCGGCGTGGACCGCCGCGTGACCGACGAGGGCATGGCAGGCCATGTGCTGTTCTACTCCTGTTCCCTTCTCTACCCCGTCTATGTGTCCTACAATTCCATTCCTCACGATGTTCCGAATTGTGCGTGGCATATCGAATTTGCAAACGGCGAGCGCGTGTTCTATGCGACGGACTGCGCCTCGCTGGACGGCATTGTGGCGCAGGACTACGACCTTTATCTAATCGAAGCTAACTACGGCGAAGAAGAGATACAGGAGCGCATGAAACGCAAGCTGGAGGCGGAAGAGTTCAGCTATGAGAGTCGCGCGATGGCGAGCCATCTATCCCGCGAGCAGGCGCGCGCATGGCTCGCCCAAAACGCCGCCATCGGTAAGAGCCGTGTGTTCTATCTGCACCAACACCAAGATGAGGAGGCCGCCCATGATACCTTGGGTACAAGTTTACAGCAATCTTCCGATGCACCCTAAAACCTCACGGCTCGCTGAGGAATTAAAGCTCACGAGCACGGCCCTTGACCCGAACGTGATTGCCGTCGGCCTCCTCGTCAGTCTCTGGACATGGGCGATCCAGAACGCCTACAGCGGCGATTTGAGCGAGTGCAGCGCCCGCACGATTGCCAACGCCTGCCAATGGCGCAGGAAGCCGGAAATTCTTGTGGACGCGCTGAAAAAGGCGGGTTGGCTGGATGGGGACATGAAGCTGCACGATTGGGAGGAATACGCCGTGCTGCTGATCGATCAAGAGGATAACCGAAAGGCAAAAACCCGCGAGCGCGTGAAGCGTTACAGAGACGCGAAAAAAGGCGGCATGTAGCGTTACATGTAACGCCATGTGTAACATTACAGATACGCCGTGTAACGCTCCTACCCTACCATACCATACATAACAGTACATAGACGATAGTGCTTACTCCTACCGGAAGTAAGAAATAATCATACTCTCTGCTCCTATCGAGCGCGCTATCGTAGAGTACCGTAAGACGATACAGGAGGTTTGCCCCATGACGAAAGAGGAGATGGTCAAGCTCTCCGGAATGCTGGACGCGTTCTTTACGTCAGCCCCTGCCAGTCAGCGCGCGAGCGGGAATAATAATATTTTCCTTGCGTACTATCTGGCGCTCGAACCGTTCAGCTACGCACAAGCCCGTGAGGGCGTCATCGCGCATTCCCGCAACAGTCGTATGTACCCTGCTCCTGCGGAGATCATCGCTTGTATGCCGAAGGCTGTGGCGGTCGAGGGGGAGACTGCACCGCCGCGTGACCGGAGCTGGATGCGGAAATACGTCCTGCCAGACAACGCGGACAGCGTTTCACGCTATGCGAGGGAGCACGGACTGACGTGGGAAGCGGCGGCTGCCGAAATGGGAGGGTAGCAATGGGAATTGATATTTCTCAGCTTGGCAAAGATGCTCAAGCGCAGGTCATGGCAAAGATGGCCGTGCAGGAAGTCAAGAAGCGCAGCAAGTACGGCAACCGCAAGGTCGTGCGCGACGGCATCAAATTTGATTCAGAGCGAGAGGCGGCGCGATTCGGCGAGCTGAAAGTGCTGCGAGCGATGGGGAAGATTCGCGACCTGCGGCTGCAAGTGAATTTCACGCTCGTTGAAGGCTACACGACCATCGAAGGCAAACGCATCAAGCCGATGGTCTACCGTGCGGATTTTACCTACGAGCGGGTGACCGAGCCGGACTGCAACGGCACGGTGCGCTGGCTGCACGAGGTAGAGGACGTGAAGGGTATGAAAACGAAGGACTATCTGCTCAAAAAGAAACTGATGCAGGACAAGTACGGCATCACGATCCGCGAGGTGTGAGATGAGCTTTGAGCATTGCCACTTCTGCAAGCCGCCTGTGCGCTATCCCGGCTGCCAGGACCATTGCCCGTATTATGCGGAGGATATTGAGAAGGTCCGGGCAGCGAAGGCCGAAGAGAAGCGGCAGACGCAGGAGAAAGACGACTACTTGAGCGCGCGCCATTTCAAGACGCGGCGCTATCAACGACTGAAATGAGGGAGCGAAAAAGATGAATGTAAAAGACACTGCGGAACGAATTCGTGGGCTGAGAACTGCCGCTGGCATGAGCCAAGCGAGTTTTGCCGCCATGTGCGGCATTGAGCAAGGGCAGCTGTGCAACTACGAGATGGCGCGCATCATGCCGACTATCCCACTGTGCGAGCGGATTTGCCGCGCCGTCGGCATCAACCTGCTCGATTTTCTGCGGGAGGATGACAAGGGAAAAAGCGGAATCCCGACCGAGAAACGCATTGGCGAGAGGGTGAAAGCCCTGCGCCTGATGCGAGGGATGAACCAAACAGAACTTGCGGAGAAGTCAGGCGTAGCGGACAGCACGATTTCATCCATCGAGCGCGGCGAGCGATACGGTATAGTCACGACATATCTCTATCTCGCCGAAGCACTGGACGTGTCGCTTGACGCTCTGATCTACGGGGAGGAGCGCGCATGAACATTGTTGCAAATATCGATTGCATGGAGGCAATGAAGAAGCTGCCGGACAAGGCTTTTGACCTCGCTGTGGTCGATCCGCCGTATTTCAGCGGGCCGGAACGGCGTGGGTATTACGGCTGCAAGGTCAGCAAAATCGGTGTGCACAGAGACTACCCCATATCGCCGAAGTGGGATATTCCGACACGTGAATATTTCGATGAGTTGGAACGGGTCGCAAAGCGCTATATTGTTTGGGGTTGCAACTATTTCGACTATCACTTTGCGCCGGGGCGCGTTGTTTGGGACAAGTGCAACGAGGGTAGCTCTTTTAGCGATTGCGAGATTGCAGCTACAAACTGCCATGACAGCGTTCGGCTTTTCCGCTACATGTGGAATGGCATGATGCAGGGCAAAAGCATCGCAGAGGGGTTTATCCAGCAAGGGAATAAGGCGCTGAACGAGCAGCGCATTCATCCGACGCAGAAGCCTGTGGCGCTTTACGTGTGGTTGCTTCAGAACTACGCCAAGCCCGGAGACAAGATACTCGATACACACCTCGGCAGCGGAAGCAGCCGCATCGCTGCATTGGAGCTTGGGCTCGATTTTGTGGGATACGAAATTGACGCACACTACTACGAAGCGCAGGAAAGGCGCTTTGAGGAATACATCTCACAAGGGAGTTTGTTTTTGTGGGAGGCGCGCGCATGAGCCGATTTGTTATGAGCAAAACGCCGTGGGAGCGCTGCCCGTATCCGGGCCTCAAAGCGGCGCTCGAAAAGACCGACTACAACCAGGCCACGCTTGCCGATGCGACCGGCATTTCGGCGACCAACGTGAGCCGGTATATCAAGGGAGACGTGGATGTGACCGTGCGGGCGTTCCTCGCGTTGGAGGATTTGACTGGGAAACCGTTTCGGGAGCTGTTCGGAGAATGCGAGGGGAGCCGTGGAAGGGTATAGCAATCAGCCGATTCCGAAAGAGGCGGCGAAACAGCTCTTAGCCCTCGATCTGGAAGACAAAGAAATCCTAACTTACGAAAAGCTCGACCAGTGGTACACCGCGTGGAACGGAAAGTGCTACGTGTCGTTCTCAGGCGGAAAGGATAGCACGGTGCTGGTATACTTGGCAGCGCGATATCTATCAAGCTTTCGATCCCCGCCATATCCGCTGACGCTGGTATTTGTCAACACGGGGCTGGAATACCCGGAGATACAGAGGTTCGTGAACGAGTACGCGGATTGGCTGCGTGGAGAGTTCCCACGAATCACCGTTGAGCTTGTGCGGCTGCGCCCGAAGATGAATATCCGGCAGGTGGTGCGGAAGTACGGGTATAGCATCGTGAGCAAGGAGGTTGCGGCGTATGTTGAAGAAGCAAGGGTAAAGCCTGACGGACGATCTGCGGCGCGGCTTCGCGGCGAATATTTGCGAAAGGACGGCAAACCGAGCGAATACAACTGCGAAAAGTGGGAATTTCTGCTATACGCACCATTCGCAATATCTTCAAGGTGCTGCGGAGAGATGAAAAAGAGGCCGATGAACGCCTATATGAGAAAAACGCAAAGAGTCCCTACGATGGCGACAATGGCGCAAGAAAGCCGCTTGAGAACTAAAGTTTGGCTGAAAAACGGTTGCAATGTTTTTGAAGGGAAACACCCAGCAGGGACGCCCATGAGCTTTTGGACGGAGCAAGACGTATTACGGTTTATCGTAGACCGGCAAATCCCTATCGCAAGCGTCTACGGCGATATCGTGGCCAGCGACGGCGAGAACGACTACACCGAAACGCTGATCGACTGCAAACTACACTGCACGGGATGCCAGAGGACAGGGTGCATGTTCTGCGGTTTCGGCGCGCACCTCGAAAAGGGTGAAAACCGCTTCGAGCGCATGAAGCACACGCACCCGAAGCACTATGAGTTTTGCATCGGCGGAGGGGCTTACGATCCTGCTGACGGGCTATGGAAGCCCAACGAAAAGGGGCTTGGCTACGGTCGAGTGCTGGATTTTATCGGAGTGAGGTATTGATTTTGAACATCAGAGACACATACAGCTGGATACCCACAGCCTTTGAGGGCGCGAGCGGATTATGCAGTTTTGAAAAATTGAAAACCGTGCACGGCAGAATCGTCTACATCAACGAGGCGCACCGCTACTTTACGGCGGATGCGGATATCAACGGGAAGAATCTCAGAGAGAGTTTTAAATTTTAACAAAAATCAGGAGGAATTTCATCATGAACAACAATCAGGACTACATCGTTCGCTGCGACCGCGCAGGCGTATTTTTCGGCAAGATCAAGGAGAGAAACGGCTCCGAGGTCACCATGACGGAGGTGCGAAAGCTGTGGAGCTGGGACGGCGCGTGTGCCGTGGAGCAGTTGGCGCAGGATGGCACAAAAACACCGGGCAACTGCCGTTTTACCGTGACGGTCCCGGAGATGACCGTGCTTGGTGCGATCCAGATCATCCCGTGCACAGACACGGCATCTGCGTCTCTTCGAGGCGTAAAGGAGTGGAAGAGATGACGCTTGACGAGAAGATCAAAGCATTTCTGACTGTGAGCTACGGCGACGGCTACGGCTACGGCTACGGCTACGGCTACGGCTCCGGCTACGGCTACGGCTACGGCGACGGCTACGGCTACGGCTACGGCTACGGCTACGGCTACGGCGACGGCTACGGCTACGGCTAC
>ERZ773165.301-NODE-301-length-42440-cov-109.803020_pt1 | contig 42440 bp, 28 predicted proteins | sample MGYA00581003_ERZ773165 | MGnify/ENA primary metagenome ERZ773165 (study PRJEB29015, sample SAMEA2737817) | human gut metagenome | biome: human gut; feature: human-associated habitat; material: faeces | place: China | collected 2012 ... | reverse complement strand
TTTGTTGCTCAGGTACTTATAAATAAAGTTAAATCAAAGTGTTGCGGAATTAAGGCTCATATAGAAGCCATGGATGATGCAGCCGCCTACTACTGGATTCCATTCTCAGAAATAGATATAGACAAGTTTGCTTTTGATTCTATCAAAAAGGGACTTACCAGATTCCTAAGGGATCTTCGTTAAGCCACAGATAAATCTTCGTTCGGGTGTGCCATAAGTCAAATCCCTATACGCATAAAAAGTCCCACAGATTTCACAGATTACACAGATTTTTTTTGCTTCAAAAAGATTTGTATAATCTGTGAAATCCGTGGGACTATGTATTTTATTTTTCAGCCTCCTATTGTCTGCTCCTTTCATCTGCTTTTTGCAGCAACGCATGGTGAGCCTCATCAGTCCTCCCCGTTTTACATCACTCCATCTGTATTTTGCAAATGTAGTGAATTTCGCTCTGTCAAACCATCTTTTTTCTCGCAAAACATTTAAAAAACTAAAAAAAAACACTATATAATAAGGTATAAGCAAAAAGTTTATTTACTTTTGCAACCAAAAGTAATTGTGTAGAAGCTTATGCAAGAAAATTTAGTAATCGTCGAGAGCCCTGCAAAGGCAAAGAAAATCGAAGAGTTTTTAGGTAAAGACTATAAGGTGATGTCTTCTTACGGCCACATTCGTGACCTGAAAAAGAAGGAACTTAGTATAAACGAGCAAACCATGGAACCAGACTACGAGATTCCTGATGAAAAGAAAAAGCTCGTTACAGAATTGAAAGCAACTGCGAAGAAAGCCAAGAAGATCTGGTTGGCTTCCGATGAGGACCGCGAGGGAGAAGCCATCAGCTGGCACCTTTGCGAAGTTCTCGGATTGGATGAAGAGAAGACAAGCCGTATCGTCTTCCACGAAATTACAAAACCGGCTATCTTGGATGCTATTCAGCACCCACGCCACTTGGACATGAACTTAGTGAATGCCCAACAGGCTCGCCGTGTCCTCGACCGACTGGTGGGTTTCAAGCTTTCTCCAGTACTTTGGCGCAAGGTGAAACCTGCTCTCTCTGCGGGTCGCGTACAGAGCGTAGCCGTCAGACTCATCGTAGAACGTGAGCGCGAAATCCAGAAGTTCAAGAGCGAATCTTACTACCGTGTTTCTGCCATCTTCGCATTAATCAACGAAAACGGAAATGCTACGGAAGTGAAGGCTGAACTGGACAAGCGTTTCAAAACACATGAGGAAGTAGAGGCTTTTCTGGAAAAATGCAAGGATGCCAAGTTTACAGTAGAAGCGGTCAACAAGAAACCTCTGAAGCGCACACCAGCCCCTCCTTTCACAACCTCTACCCTACAGCAGGAGGCTGCCAGAAAGTTGGGATTCACCGTGAGCCAGACCATGATGATTGCCCAGAAATTGTACGAAAGCGGACGCATCACCTACATGCGTACCGATAGCGTCAACCTCTCCACCCTCTGCACCAATGCCAGCAAGGATGAAATCATCAAGGTATATGGAAGCGAATACAGCCAGCCACGCGCCTACCACACCCATTCCAAGGGAGCACAGGAAGCGCACGAGGCTATCCGCCCTACCTATATGAATGAGACATCTATCGACGGAACCAGTCAGGAGAAACGACTCTATGAACTGATCTGGAAACGCACCATCGCCTCTCAGATGGCTGATGCGCAGATAGAGAAAACAACAATCAACATTCATATCGACAATGCTGAGGAGAAATTCGTTGCCAATGGTGAAGTCATCACCTTCGACGGATTCATCAAGGTTTACCGCGAGTCAACTGATGATGAAGATGGTACAGAAGATGCAACACACATCCTCCCTGCCATGAAGGAAGGAGACGAACTGCAGCGCCGCGAAATCACCGCTACAGAGAAATTCTCGGCAGCACCTCTGAGATATACCGAGGCCAGTCTGGTAAAGAAACTCGAAGACTTAGGAATCGGCCGTCCTTCTACCTATGCGCCAACCATCAGCACCATCCAGCAACGTGAATACGTGCAGAAGGGCGACAAGAAGGGCGTTGAGCGTTCCTATACCATCGATTCGCTGAAGGGAATCAAGGTGACACAGAGAGTGAAAAAGGAAATAGCAGGCAACGAAAAGGGAAAACTGCTGCCTACAGATATAGGAATCGTTGTCAACGACTTCCTGATGGAAAACTTCCCTGGCATCATGGACTACAACTTCACAGCCAATGTGGAACAGAAGTTTGATGACATTGCCGAAGGAAAGACCGAATGGAACAAGTGGATGAAGACATTCGACAAGGACTTCGAGCCGGAAGTAAGCAAGGTGATGAATGCCCGCAGCCAGCACAAGGCTGGCGAAAGAGAATTGGGAACAGATCCTAAGACAGGCAAACCGGTATTTGTCAAGATAGGCCGATTTGGTCCTGTGGCACAGATCGGTTCTGCCGAAGACAAAGACAAGCCACTCTTTGCCCAGCTCCCTTCCAACCTGAGTATCGAAACCATTACGCTGGAAGAGGCACTGGAACTTTTCAAGCTTCCTCGCGAACTCGGAGAGTTTGAGGGCACCAAGGTGAGCGTAGGTACAGGTCGCTTCGGTCCATACGTGCAGCACAACCGCAAGTATGTTTCCATTCCTAAGGGAGAAGATCCTATGACCATCACTCTCGACAGAGCCATCGAACTCATTCAGGAGAAGAGAGAGACTGAGCAGAAACGTCACCTCAAGAGCTTCGCAGAAGATGAGAAGCTGGAACTTCTGAACGGAAAATATGGTCCTTACATCGCCTACGATGGTAAGAACTACCGACTCCCAAAGAACAAGATGGAGAATGTAGAAGCACTCACCTATGAAGAGTGCATGACCATCATCAAGGAAGCACCGGAGCCAAAAACGGCACGTCGCAGGAAATAAAAACGCAGATAGAACAACAAGAGAGAAATGAAATCAATCATCATCATAGGATATATGGGCGCCGGCAAAACAACTGTCGGCAAAGCCCTTGCCAAGGAACTCGGCGTCATGTTTTATGACCTGGATTGGTATATAGAAAGCAGGATGCGCAAGACCGTGAAGCAAATCTTCGACGAAATGGGAGAAGAGGGATTCCGACAGATAGAGCACAACATGCTGCACGAAGTGGCTGAGTTTGAGAATGTTATCGTCAGTTGCGGTGGAGGCACACCTTGTTTCTTCGACAACATAGACTATATGAACCAATGCGGAGAAACCGTCTATCTGAAAGCATCTGCAGAAACACTTTACGAACATCTGAAGATGGGCAAGGGAGTACGCCCTCTGCTGCTCAACAAGACACCAGAGGAGGTTCAGGTATTCATCAGAGAACAGCTCAAGCAGCGCGAGCCTTTCTACAGCAAGGCAAAGCATATATTCGACATCAGCGTGATGGATGATTTCGATAAAATCAATGATACCGTCCAGCAGCTACGCAAGCAGTTGGGCATTTAAAAAAGAATGATCAGTAAAGGTAAGCACCCGCAGAAAAAGGTAGCTTACCTTTATCACGTCAATATCAAAACAACATTTATAATACAGACTAATAGCAAGAACAAGAACAGAAAATGAAGAAATGGACTATTGAAGACTCGAAGGAGCTCTACAACATCAGCGGTTGGGGCACTTCTTACTTTGGCATCAACGAAAAGGGTGATGTCTATGTAACTCCATGCAAGGACAATACGCAGATAGACCTGCGCGACATCATGGACGAGTTGGCTTTACGGGACATCAACGCTCCTGTATTGCTCCGTTTCCCAGACATCCTCGACAACCGCATTGAGAAGACAGCCAGCTGTTTTCAGAAAGCCAAGGAAGAGTATGGATACAAGGGAGAAAACTTTGTCATCTATCCTATCAAGGTAAACCAGATGCAGCCTGTCGTGGAGGAAATCATCTCTCACGGTAAGAAGTTCAACCTCGGACTGGAGGCGGGTTCCAAACCAGAACTTCATGCCGTCATTGCCGTGCAGGCTCAGAGCGACTCGCTCATCATCTGCAACGGTTACAAGGACGAGAGTTATATCGAACTTGCCTTGCTGGCACAGAAGATGGGCAAGCGCATCTTCATCGTGGTGGAGAAACTCAACGAGCTGGACATCATCGCCAAGGTGGCTAACAAGCTCAATGTGAAACCCAACATCGGCATCCGCATCAAGCTCGCTTCTTCAGGCTCTGGCAAATGGGCTGAGAGTGGTGGCGATGCATCGAAGTTCGGTTTGACAAGTGCCGAACTCCTTACCGCCCTCAACAAGATAGAGGAGATGGGCTTCCACGACTGCCTGCGCCTCATCCACTTCCACATCGGAAGCCAGATTACCAAGATCCGCCGCATCCAGACTGCCCTCCGCGAAGCAGCACAGTTCTATATCAACCTCCACAAGATGGGCTACAATGTAGATTTCGTAGATTGTGGTGGTGGTCTTGGCGTGGATTACGACGGCACCCGCTCTTCCAGCAGCGAAAGTTCCGTGAACTACTCCATCCAGGAATATGTGAACGACTGTGTCTATACCTTCGTGGATGCAGCCAACAAGAATAATATCGAGCATCCTAACCTCATCACCGAGAGCGGCCGTTCGCTTTCAGCCCACCACTCCGTATTGGTCATCGACGTATTGGAGACCGCTTCCCTGCCGGAAATGCCAGAGGAATTTGAGGCAAAGGAAACCGATCACCAGTTGGTCAAGGACCTGTATGAGATATGGGACAATCTGAATCCACGCAACATGCTGGAAGACTGGCATGATGCAGAGCAAATACGTGAAGAGGCATTGCAGCTCTTCTCTCACGGCATCGTAGATCTGAAGACCCGTGCAGAGATTGAGGCGATGTACTGGAGCGTGTGCCACGAGATCAACAACCTTGCCAAGCACATGAAGCATGTGCCTGAGGAGCTCAGAGGATTGGACAAGATTCTTGCAGACAAGTATTTCTGCAACTTCTCCCTGTTCCAGAGCCTGCCAGACAGTTGGGCCATCGACCAGCTCTTCCCTATCATGCCTATCCAGCGCCTGGACGAGCGTCCAACCCGTAATGCCACCTTGCAGGACATCACCTGCGACAGCGACGGCAAGATAGCGAATTTCGTGACCGACGGACATATCGGCAATGTTCTCCCTCTCCATCCATTGAAGAAGAATGAGCCATACTATCTCGGTGTGTTCCTCGTAGGAGCTTATCAGGAAATCTTGGGTGATATGCACAATCTCTTCGGCGACACCAATGCTGCCCATATCTCTGTAAAGGACGGCAAGTACTGCATCGACCAGATATTCGACGGCGAGACCGTGGAAGAGGTTTTGGACTACGTACAGTACAATCCTAAGAAACTCGTCCGCCAGTTGGAGCAGTGGGTGACCAAGAGTGTGAAAGAAGGCAAGATTTCGCTCGATGAGGGCAAGGAATTCCTGGGCACCTATCGCAATGGTCTCTTCGGATACACTTATCTTCAGTAAGTGAGGAACGAAGAGTGAAGAGTGAAGAATTCAATTGCTTTTCTATTAAACATCAAACACTACACATTAAACATTATAACAATGGAAAAAGTAACAGTAGTAAAGGTAGGCGGTGCCATTGTAGAAGACAGCGAGCAGTTGGCACAGCTCCTGAAGGATTTCGCAGCCATTCCTGGCAAGAAGGTATTGGTGCATGGCGGTGGTCGCCGTGCCACCAAGGTAGCTGCAGCCCTTGGCATCGAGAGCAAGATGGTGAACGGTCGCCGTATCACCGATGCAGACATGCTGGAAGTGGTGACCATGGTTTATGGTGGACTGGTCAACAAAAACCTGGTGGCAAAGCTCCAGGCAAACGGTGTGAATGCATTAGGTCTGACAGGAGCCGATATGGATGTCATCCACAGTCATAAGCGCCCATTGAAGGACGGTATCGACTTCGGCTTTGTAGGCGATGTGGAACGTGCCAACGGCAAGATGCTCCAGACATTGCTGGAAGAAGACATCACCCCAGTAATGGCTCCGCTGACCCATGACGGCAAGGGCAATATCCTCAATACCAATGCCGACACCATCGCCAGCGAGACCGCCAAGGCACTGGCTCCTTACTACGATGTGACATTGATATACAGTTTTGAAAAGAAAGGCGTGCTCAGCAATCCAGACGATGACGATAGCGTAATTCCTGTGATTACCCATGCCGATTTTGAGAGATACAAAGCAGATGGAACCGTAGCAGGTGGCATGATTCCAAAATTGGAGAATGCACTCGCAGCCATCGATGCAGGAGTAAAGGAAGTGATTATCACCCTCGCTACTGCCATTGACGGAAAGCATGGAACGGTGATTAAGTGAAGAGTGAAGAACGAAGAGTGAAGAATTCATTTGCCCTTCATTCCTTAATAAGAGTTAAAAATAGAAATAATTTAAGATTGGTTGTAACTTTCTTATAACATAGTCGTCATTGATAATAGAGGGATGAAAGAAATCAGTTTCCGAAACGATGTTTTGCCACTGAAGAATAAACTCTTCAGACTGGCTCTGCGCATTACTCTCAACAGGGAGGAAGCAGAAGATGTCGTGCAGGATACAATGATTAAAGTCTGGAACGCCCGCGAAAGATGGCAGGATTTGGAATCCATCGAGGCATTCAGCCTCACCATCGCCCGCAATCTCTCGCTCGATCGCATCAAGAAGAAAGAAAATCAGAATGATTCGATAGAAAACGAGAAGATAGAGCAGCCAGACACCGCTTCTACCCCATCCGAGCGAATGATTCAGAAAGACAAGCTGGACATCGTGAGGAAAATGATAGACGAGCTGCCAGAGAAACAGCGCTCCTGCCTGCAACTGAGAGATATCGAAGGAAAAGCATACAGGGAAATAGCTGAAATTCTGGAAATAACCGAGGAACAAGTAAAAGTAAATATCTTCAGAGCTCGCCAGACAGTAAAACAAAGATTTCAACAATTCGACAGATATGGATTATAAGTACATCAACCAACTTTTGGAACGCTACTGGAAGTGCGAGACCTCTTTGGAAGAAGAGAACATCCTCCGCACATTCTTCAGCCAGGATGAACTTCCTGCCGAGCTGGAGCCGTATAAGTCTCTCTTTGCCTATGAGTTGAGCGAGACCAAGAACGAGGCTTTGGGTGAGGAGTTCGACCAGAAGATGATGGCTATGATCGAAGATGAATACACCAAGGAGCCTAACAAGGCAAAGGTTGTATCGCTGACAGAGCGCCTGAAGCCATTATTCAAGGCTGCCGCTGTCGTAGCCATCTTCCTCACTTTGGGCAATGCTGCTCAGGTTCCATTCCAGGAAGATTCTCAGAATGTTGAAAACGTGGGAGTTATCAAGGCGACAAGAGGCGCTTCTGTTGCATTGAGTGGAGATTCTGCCAAGGTAGATTCCATGCAGCACACCAGCATCGACAAAATGACTGTTGATCAAGCCTCTCCCACCATATTAAAGTAGTAATTTCTATGCTTTCTCTATATAAAAAGAATCATGTTTAGTAAAACAATTCGAAACTGTGAAGTTTCATTTCTCTCAAATTTTTCATAACATACTAACGTAATAGGGCTGCCAGGATATTCTGGCAGCCCAACTTATTTTTATTCGTTTCTCACAGGTTGTACAACATATCCTTTATCTCGCAACAAGGATATCAAGCCTTTATCTCCTGGGAGATGCATCACTCCAACGGCTATCAAACAAGCCCTATCCTTTAAATGACCTTCTATCTTTTTCAACCATTTGATATTTCTTTCGGCTACCATTTTCGAGTCATCCACTCCTTTGGGAATTAAAGACTGACTATGGGTATATAGCTTCTCTAATTCACCAGACAAATACATTTCATGGCAAGGTACTGAAGCCGACACCTTTTCAATTTGAGAAATCACATTATATAAATCCACAGCTTGCTCTCTCAAACTCTTATGGTATTCGGCAGTATCCCTTATTGTTTCTACCATTGTCCTTGCCAATTCCTCATAAGTTTCCAATCCAAAAACTTTGATATTCTTCTGCAATGCATCACGATATAGACAATCATCAACACTTACAGCCTTAACATTCCCCTTTATCTTCATCAATCGAAGGCGCTCCACCCAGTATGCAGGTTTAAATTGCACATAAGAAGATCGGTGCAACTTTTTGCAGAAAAAGTTATATACAAGCCGAAACTGCTCTTCATTATCATATAAACCATGATAGCTTTCACCTTGAGGCAACGTATTATATTCGCTTGCTTCATCTGCTTTCATAAAGACAGAAGCAGATGCCATACAATCAGCAACAACAGCAGAATCATTAAAATTTTTACTCTGCTCAAGATACATACAAGACACATTCTCTAAGACCTCACACAACTGAGGAAACGCCGTGAAGATTTCTTTCTTTGTAAAGTTATGCCCGCCACCATGCATCGTACCAAACAAGTATGATTTGTGCGACAATCCGTTACCAGATATTTCCCACAGCATACCATCCTTCTGGCTGTTCAATTTCACTTTCGAGCAACCTCGACAACCACTACAGAAACATACCGCAAAGAATAAAACCAGCAAGCCAAGAAGGCTTCCTCCTTTTCTATTTTTCTTCATTTTCTTAAAATTTAAACCATACTAAATAACGTAAGGAATACGTTATTTAGTATATATACATGAAACTAATGTCCTTTCATACTTTCGCAATATTTCTGCATACCCAATTCAAACCCTGTGCAGGTAAAATTCGGAAGGAAATAATTACAAAGAAGGATATATCATATCGTTTATATATCTATCATACGGAATCTATTAGGAGAATAGGCTTAGATTGAATAACATATACATAATTCTGCCACAGACCTCTTATCCGAAGACTGATTATTTGTCATTCCCACTTGTGAGAAAGCAAGAGCAGGCATCAAAAGAAGCAAAATTGCACTGAACTCAGTGCAATTTCATAAAATAAATCACGTTTCTTTCATAAGTAAGAGCCCGCCATTATCCGTACTATTATTAATAGGAGAAAAGGATATGAATAAGAAACTGACATCATGGCTCTTTTCGAGCTTCTTACTTGCTGCACCCTTGTCGCTCCAAGCCCAGTATCATTCACAGGTTTGGAATCCCGACAATGGCAACGGCACTTATACTAATCCCGTGATTTATGCCGACTATAGCGACCCGGATGTGGTGGCTGTAGGCGATGATTATTATCTCACGGCAAGTTCGTTCAACTGCATTCCCGGTCTGCCTATCCTTCATAGCAAGGATCTGGTAAACTGGGAAATCATCGGCTATGCCCTGCAGGAACAGGAACCCAAGGAACTCTTCGACAAGCCTCAGCATGGCAAGGGTGTTTGGGCTCCAGCCATCCGCTACCACAATGGAGAGTTCTATATCTATTGGGGTGACCCCGATCACGGCATCTTCATGGTAAAGACCAAAGACCCATGCGGTACTTGGGAGAAACCCGTCTGCGTTATAGCAGGAAAAGGCATGATTGACCCTTGTCCGCTCTGGGATGAAGACGGAAAATGCTATCTCGTGAATGGATGGGCAGGAAGCCGTTCTGGATTCAACTCTGTACTCACCATTAGAGAACTTTCAGCAGATGGCACGAAAGTGATAGGAAAACCACGCATCGTATTTGATGGAGGACAGAAAAACCATACTACTGAAGGTCCGAAATTCTATAAGCGTGACGGCTACTACTGGATTATGTGCCCTGCAGGAGGCGTACAAATGGGCTGGCAACTTGCCATGAGAAGCAAGAACGTATATGGTCCATACGAGGCGAAGATGGTGATGGCGCAAGGCAAGACGAAGATTAACGGTCCGCACCAAGGCGCATGGGTTCATACATCGCAGGGAGAAGACTGGTTCTTGCATTTCAATGACAAGTATGCCTACGGTCGTGTCATCTTCCTGCAACCCGTGAATTGGAAGACAGGATGGCCTGTCATGGGACAAGACAAGGACGGTGATGGATGCGGCGAACCTTATCTTACTTATCGCATGCCAAAGTCAACCTCTCATACGAAAGTGAATCCACAGGAATCAGACGAATTCAACAGTACAGAATTAGGATTGCAGTGGCAATGGCACGCCAACTACAATCAACTTTGGGGAATGCCAACCAACAATGGTTGCATGCGCCTCTATACGGCTGATCTTACGGCTACTGACAAAGCGGGCAATCCACAGCCATTCAAGAGCCTTTGGGAAGCAGGCAATCTCCTGTTGCAGAAGACCCCAGCCGAGAACTTTACAGCCACAGCAAAAATCCGTTTTGCATCAAAAGAAGATGATCAGTATGGCGGCATTATCATGATGGGCATGAACTATCAGGCATTGGTGGTACGAAGAATGGGTGATAAGTTCCTATTGCAACAGCTCTACTGCAAGGACGCAGATACAGGCGGTATAGAGACAGAGAAGACACTCGCCACCTTGAAGCCAACAGAGATGGACACCATTCCATACTCCCCAGCCATCTATCTCGACATCTATCTCCAGATGAAAGTCAAGGCAGGGAAATGCCAGTTTGCCTACAGTTTAGACGGCAAGCGCTACAAGGATGCAGGCGATCTCTTTACTCTGCGCCAGGGCAAATGGATAGGAGCCAAGATGGGATTTGTAAGTGAGCGCAAGAACACCCTGGGTAATCGAGGCTGGATAGATGCAGACTGGTTTAGAGTCACAAAATAAGTTTATATTTACCGCACAAATGGGCATGGGAAAGAAAGTCTTGCAGAAAGCCTCCCATACCCCACTTTCATTTTTCCCTGGGCAAGAAAAAATTTTTCTCTGCCCAGGGGAAAATTTTTCTCTCGGGATTTATCAATGCTTTAGCAACAAAAGAAAAACAGTCAACAGATTTTACAAAACCTATTGACTGTTCTGTTTGTCATCCTTTGACAATCTACAAAACCAAACTAAATAATTTTAATATATAAACCTAAACCTTAGCTACAAGTCTCAATCATTTCAATGCCTTTGCCCTCATCAATGCCTCCAGATAATAGTAGTCGGCATAGATGATACTGGCGTCAATCTCGCTTCCTGCAGGATGATGACCTGTACTGTGCATGAGGAAAGCAACATTTTTCTTGCCGCTCTGGTATCGGTCTGTACTCAACTGAGCCAAAGACTGCAAGGCAAACAACTTATATTCCTCACCTTTCTCACCTCCCACATACTGCTGGAGTTCCAACAAGGCATCTGCCACAACACAAGCAGCACTGGCGTCCTTAGGAGCGCCACCTTTCACCCCACGTGGATCATCCATATCCCAGAGAGGAACGAGATCGTCGCTCGTTTCCTTCAATCGTTTGATATAGATGTCGGTCACTTTCTGAGCGAAGTCCAGGAATACCCAGTTGTGCGTATAGCGATAAACCATCGTATAGCCGTAGATGGCCCAACTCTGTCCACGAGCCCACATCGAGTTGTCGGCATACCCCTGATGGGTCACACCCTTGATAAGGTTGCCATTGATGGTATCATAAACTGCCACGTGATAGCAACTGCCATCGGGGCGGAAATGGTTCTGCATCGTGGTCTTGGCATGAGTCACCGCCAAATCGTAGAGCAGTTTGTTGCCACCGTTCTTGGCAGCCCAGAACATCATGTCGAGATTCATCATATTGTCCATGATGGTATTGTGAGGCCAGTTGCGGGGTTTCACCTCTCTCGGCCAACTCAATATCGTACCCACGACAGGATTGAAAAGCGTAGCGAGTGAATCAGCAGAAGCGAGAATCACATCTTTATATTCCTGAGAATGATTTACCTCATATCCCTTGCCGTAGGAGCAGAACATCAGAAAGCCGATGTCATGGTCGTAGCAGGGACGGTAGGCAATACCCTTCAAAGATTCCGTATAGCCCTCAGCAGCCTTGCGTACAGCCTCATCCTTGGTGTTCTGATAATCCATCCAGAGAATGCCCGGCCAGAATCCGTCGCACCACTCCTCAGGAGTTGCCTTGCGGCAGTTCCATCCCTTCTGTCTGTCGCCCTTCAGGATATTGCGCGGTTCCATCGAGAAGTCATAACTGCCATCCTTCTGGCGCAATTCATCCAAGGCTCTACCCACTTGCTTGTGGCAATATTCTAATTGCTTATCCACATCAAGCACCCACATCTTGTCTGCCGCAGAGTTCTTATCCGAAGCCTGATGATTTGCCATTCCCGCTTGCGAGAAGGCAAGAGCAGACATCAAAAAAAGTATTCTTCCTATTTTCATCGTTATTGTTTATTATTAATACGAATCAAATAAGAAGAATACTTATTAACAAATTCTTTTGGATGCAATAAATGATTGATTTTCCCTGCATCAGGGGATTAAGAGAGAAGAATTACAGCGTAAAACGATAGCCCACAGAAACCGTAAAGGCATTCGTCTTAGACTGGCTTGGCATATTGGCGACCTTATCCACCTTGCTCAATCCTAACTGATATCTCGCATCCAATATCACATTCTGATACTCGTAAGACACTCCTATCGGAATAGAGACATCACATTTCTTAGCAGGCCATTTCTCATCAAAGGATTCCTTCTCCTCATAAGACGAATTTCCTGTCTTATCAATAGTCACTTCCGAAGAATCGCCCTTATACTTACCATCACCCAAGAGGAAGCCAGCCTGTACGCCCAACAGCAAAGCCAACTGGCGTGTGACGTAGGCCTTCACCATCAGAGGCACTTGAATATAGTTCAGATCCACGTGCTGGTTGTTATACCCCGTCAGCACCGTCTTGCCATTATCCTTACTTTCCGTCTGATAACTTGGCCATCGGAAGCCCTGTTTGGCATAATAAGCTCCCAAGCTGATGCCCACCTGTTCAGTAGCCCGATATTCGAAATCAACACCGCCCATAAATCCAGCTTGATATTTGGATTTCATATAGTCAGCATTTTCTTCAGTCGTGAAATAGATTTTATTATTACTCCAATTAGAGAGCACCACACCAATGCGAGGGATAACAGATATTTTCCCCACAGGATTTTCTACATCTTGCGCCACGGCTGTCATTACAGAAAGCACCATCAAGGCGACTGCCATCATATACTTTTTCATACTATTCATATTTTGAGAATGATTATATAAGAAAAACGGCACAATTCCATAAATATTGCATCAAGAATCTGCAATTTTTCTTATGACGCATTCCCCATATTTCTTAAGTTTCTTATTCGTTATGCAAACGAAGCTGATTATCCAAGCAAGTAACTTTAGTTAAAGTTCAATAATAAATATCACTTTAATTATCAGACATTTGGAAATATCTTTGAAAAAGATTATCTTTGTGCAAGATATTTCTAACGCAAAGCTTATGGAATTTAAGGAACTCATAGATAGAGGGGCAGAATTAGAGCGAATGAATGAAGCCCTTCATAGAGAAGATACTCAGTTTATCGTCATTTATGGTAGGCGTAGAATCGGTAAGTCAGAGCTTATCAAACGCATCGTCAAAGCACGGCATAAGGCGATTGTTTGGCAATCTGTCGAGCCACAGAAGAGCGCACACTATCCCTATTCAAGTTCTCACCCTCTATCCTTGCCGAATGCACGATTTCTTGTGTTAAGGAGTCGAGCATGGTTTGGTTTCGCTCCTCGAAACCAAACATGGAAAGCCTGCCCAGCAACTTTCCCCTCAGCATATTCACTTCTGCCAAGCTATTGCTAAAACAGGCATTGTCCCAAGTCATGTGAGGCCAATCCTCTTGCTGCCAAATATACATTGTTGCTTCCCTCATAATTGATTCTTTTGGCGCAAATATAAAGCATTTTATCGGATTATGCAAGTTTTGCGGAGATTATTCGCATTATTCTCCGCATTTTTGCGGAGAATAGGAGAAAATAGCATCGCTATAGCGACTAAATCGAGTAGAAAAAAGCCCGTGGCTATACAACAAGAACAATCCCTATAACGATGATAAACCATTGCTATAGGGATTGCTTAAAAATTAATTAGAAAGGCTAACTTTTCCATTCTCTGAGCATACAATGCGCTGCTCAGCTCCATTCTTCAGTTTCACGATGATGCCCACGGCACCCTGCTCGCTTGGCGTAAAGTAATCTACCGATGCGATATCGCCCGGTTCTGTATCAGAACTTGGTTCATATACGCAGACGAAAGGATGATTCCACGCCTCACCTTTCTGGCGAGCCACAAAGGTCAATACCGGCTGGTCGATTACCTTATAAGGCTGGTTAGGCATACGTTCGTATTCTCTGTTTTCAGGAGAAAGCGCCTGGAAGATGGTGCGGTTTTCATCCGCCTTCATCCACATCGACATCGTAATCTCCTTCTGGTTGTCCATCGCTGCCACCACCTTTTCATCTTCTATCCTGGTTACAAACTGGGTCTTTACAGAAGAGGTCATTTCGGCACTCACCTTATTATATATATAGGAATAAGCATAGAGATGACCGCCAGCAAAGGCGAGTTCCTCGGTAGGCTTCATATCGAGCGCCTTACCGCTTGCCGCATCCATCACCTTCATCTCCTGTCCCAGGTTGTGATAGAAGTAATCGTGGGTCTTGTCGCCCCCTTCCTTCTTTCGGCTGCGGAATACATCGATGTAATAACCGCCCTTATCGCAGGTCTTCACGATGGCGGTAGTACGCTGCTGTTCTGCCTGTGTTTCTGGTTCAAGGAAGCTTACAGTAGCATAGGCCATCTTCTCCTTCTGCTCAGAGAGTTTCTTGCTGGCAGACTTCTCTGCACTTACTTCAGGATAGACAGAAATAACCTTGAAGGCATGCTGCGACATCATCACCGGATAGCTCGATACACCATCCACTACCACTGTATTATGGGCTGGCATCTGGGAATAATACTCCAAGTAATCCAGTCCGCTATAGAGATGTTTTCCAATTCCTGCATCAGGACCGAGCACATAGCCCTTGCCATAAAGCTCCAGAGAGATGCCGTTGGCATGGGCGTGGTTGCCCAGACTGGCATTGATGGAAGCCATCAGGTCGTGCTGCTTGTCCATACCCGTACGCATCGCAATCCATGATACGTTTGGCGCATAGAACATCGTGCTGGTATATTTCTCTATTTCTGATACCGGAGCATCGCTTGAAACGGCGCTCTTGAAGAGATTCATATCTGCGATAAGATTCTTGTTCTTATGTCGGGTGGCATATTTCAGGATGTTATCGGCTCCGCCCTGGTTCAGATAGCCTGGATGGGTATCGCCGAAACCTGCTATCATGCGGTTAGGGAAGAGATATTCGGCAGAGGCCTTCACACCGTCTATCAGGATAGGACGCTGCTTGAACATATCAATTCCCGCCTTTTCATCGAGCATATTGGTAAAATCGCAGAGGGTGCTAAGCACCGTGGTGCTATAACCAGGAGATTCGTACCAGGTTTTTGCCTTCTGATCGAAACCAAAGTCGATGAGCTTGTTCAGACTCCACTGGCGGATACTGTTCTGATTCACCACATAATCCAGATAATACTGCTTGCCCTTGCCGTCGGCATAAACCTGGTTATCTTGCAAGATGAGAGCTATTTTCACGATGAAATCGGCCTGAAACAAGTCCCAGTTGTTATGAGGCACACCATTGGCAATGATATTCTCCGCCCACTTCTTGAAACCTGCCTCGATGATAGACTGGTCTTCCTTTACGAGATTTCGGATGAGTGGATACATTTGGGTGAGTTCATTGATGATATCTTCGTGGATAACCTCGAAGGTAGTCATTCCCACCAGTGTTTGCTGATGACCGTGGTTCAGGTCGATAGGCACATTGCGATAAGCGATGCCTTTCATATAGACATCAAACACCTTAGCCGCCATCTTGCCGTAGCGCATATCGCCGGTAGCGGCATAGACGCGGGCTGCATCTCGGGCGATGCCCATAATCTGTCGGTTCACGCTGGCGATATTACAACCCGTCTTGGCTGGCGAAGTCTTCTCCATCTTGCCTGAAGCCTTGCTTACATAGGTTACATTGCCCAGTTCATCGTCATCGAATGGAATCATATCTTCCAGGCGGGGACGATTGTATTGCGAAGCCGTTCCACGGGTGCCATTATATTTCACGGTGGGTTCCGGTGCACGTTCTCCCCCCACCTTCGCAAAGGTTTCACCATTTATGAAGACATCAGAAGCGTGGGTGTTCCAGAACATCTGCAGTCGGGAGTAGAGCCAGTCGGGCTGCACATCCACCTTTTGCATCACGTTTTCTATCTTTCCCTTAAGCTTGCTTATCTCAGGGGCTTCCACTTTCTTTTTCCCCTTGGCAAAAATATCAGAAGCATTTACTAAGAGTAAGCAAGCCGCTAAAATCATATATAAAACTTTCTGTTTCATGCGTTTTTTCTTTTGTTTTACTAATAATACGATTGGGAAGGAGGAAATACGTAGCCTTTTATAGAGTTTTTAATTGTGTTAAAAATACTTCTTCTATAAGGTTATTCTGTTAACCACTTCCAAATAGGAATGACATACCAAATAAATTACGCCAAATTTGTTTATTGTCAATAAATAAATCTGTGGCTTTTTGTTTATTGTCAATAAATAAATCTACTACACAGAGTTCCAACCATGCTCTCCAAGCGGTCCCTCGGGGACCACGTGATGGGGAACTGGTGAACAAGAGACGAGCAACCATTGCTCATGAAGCGGGCAACAAGTGCCCAAACTAATATCCACAATTTGGGTGTACATTATCTCTGTTCCTAATCCCACTTCTTCCACCTTATTTATTATTAGTATTGACATACTTTATTCTATTTCCGAATAGAAGTAGAATTTTGTTGGTATGTGGGTAATATATTCCCCAGCTACTTCCAAATATATGTATTGAAAGAATGAGGCTTAGCCTGTACATTCAAGTATTTCTTGCCAACCTTCACCGTCAAAGAAGCCTCAGCATCGGTAAAATTACCTACAGTAACTATATACTGGCCCTTCTTATCCTTGAATACGACTACCGGAGTCTTGCTGTATTCACGTCCGGCATAAGCCAGCATTTCAGTACCTTTCTGTACAAAATGACTGAAGTGCTTATAGGCATAATATTCTGCCGTATAACGCATCTTGCGGGTCTTTCCATCCACCTGAATCAGCGCATTCTGGGTCCATCCCCATGGCGAAATGCCGTTATCCTTCAATATGAAATTCCAGTTGTAATATTCATCACATCCATTTCCTAAGTTATCCGAGAGGAGGAAGAAGGTATGTTCTCCTGCCTTCCAGTCCATAGAACCATTTCCACATTCGCTCTCACTTACCATGAAACGATGGTTTGGATAACGTTTTCGCATTTCGGGCAAGTTGTTTCTGCATTCCCATTGGGTTCCGATACCCTTGATATTAGCCTGCAGAGTCTTGTTGTCTAATATCTTCTCCACATAGTCGAGTCGGTTGGTATTGAATGTACCTATCCACAAATCCACCTCCGGATGCTTCTTGGCAAGCGTTGGAGCCAGATATTCGTTGTTGAATCTCAAGGTTCCCTCAGCTGTCCAGGCGCATCCAGGATAAGGAGTATAAGAGTAAGCCTCGTTCTGATACATCACCTTGGTGATAGGCAGACCTTCCTCTTTGTATAAGTCGACGAACTTACAGAACATATCCGCATAACACTGCAGATAACGGGGATCCTGGATGAAAAAGTCCTGGGTGGCCAGGCGTCGAGGGAACACTCCCTTGCGGTCGCCGAGGAGTTTCATCTCGTCGGCATCCACCTGCTTGCCATCATCCATATAGAGCAGATAGCTCTGTCGAGGATCCATCTTGTTGGTCTTGTTCGGAGACACAGGATAATCGTGATTGATTTTCATCCATACTGGAGGACTCCAAGGCGACATGAAGAGCTGCAGATTAGGCTGATACTTCTGTGCCGCACGAGCCAAAGGGATGATATTGCGCTTGTCGTGCTCAATATTAAAGTATCTGAGTGCGAAATCGCCATCCACATCATCACAGCTATACCAGGCACGCGCATAGTCGTTGGCATTCATAGAGACACGTCCATGAGTAAATTTCAAGTCGCCTTCTGGCGAAAACAGATTATACATCACTTCGTCCTGTTCCTTGCGGGTAAGCATATTGAAAGCATCCCAATCCAGTTCATTGAAGGTTGTGCCAAAAGCAGAGAACTCTATTCCTTTCATCTGCGCATCAATTTCGGCCACCACCTTACCCTCTTTCTTAGAAGACAGTGAGCCCTTACTTTTCGCCCATTGTACCTGCTCTGTCGTGGTAAAGGATATCACAGTCTGACTCCATGAACTTGCCATAGTCAATAAGCCATAGATTATTACAAATAATTTCTTCATGTTTATAATATTACTTTAAATGTTTATAATGCATTTTTCTGTCTGCGCCACAAAGGTACAACTATCCAATCACTGCACAAAGGATATTTGTCACTAATTCCACACAAAAACATAGAAGACACGTTTTGTTACGCTTGCAACCCTCGGAAGTTACAAAAAACGACCTTTACCATAGAGTTCACATATCAGTTTTTCATTGTTACATTTCTTTCCACGAAATCACTGATTCTTCCTTTAAATAAGCCATATATACATTTTATCAGCGGGAGAACACATGTAACAAACAATCTGTTTTTACATTCAATCATATAGATAGTGACAGATATTTTTGTCTTTATTGAAGAAATGTGATAATTTTGCTTCGGAAATTTGGAAAACAAGGAAAAATATCATAATTTTGTCCATCAATCATAATGAACAAGTAATCATGAAGAAAAAGACTTTATTTTTCCATTTACCAGTGCATCCTTGGATATGGATCCTGCTGTTGGCAGCGTTACTACCTAAAAGTGCTTATAGCATTTTTACGTCACGCACACTACCCACCCAAAGTCAATTGCCAGTAGCTACCATTCATTGCATTTTCCAAGACTCTGAAGGATTCATGTGGTATGGCATGACTGGCGGAGGGCTTTGCCGGGACAATGGATACCAAGTAGATATATTCCGCCCAAAGGGGCGAGCTATGTTTTTTTTAGCAAATAACAATGTGAATTGCATCACCGAAGATAACTTGGGAAGAATCTGGTTTGGTACCGAGAAAGGACTCTATCGGATAAACAAGAATACCTTCTCGGTGACAGAGATTCTGACAAGTAGAAACATGGGCATCACCGCCTTGTATCAAGACTCCAAGCATCACATCTGGGTGGCATCATCGAAAGGTGTCTATTGCATAGACCCTACCCATGACAGGATTTTGATTCATGACAAGAATCAAGCCATCTGTTCTGCATCTCAGATTACAGAGGACCACCTGAATCGCATTTGGATAGCAACTAGGGATGGGGGACCTTACATTTATCTTAAGGAAAAGAAAAAATTCAAAAAAGCACCCTGGTCAATCACATCTGGGGCTATCCGGATGATAGAAGACAAACAACAAAGTGGTTTTTGGATTGCCACTTGGGGAGACGGAATCGTGTTTTATGACACCAACTCTGGGGAAATAACCCGGAATCCACAAACAGCCGTCACTCAAGACATATCGTGCTGTATCGACATGCTGATAGACAAAACGCAGGGATTAGTTTGGGTTACTACCATGAACAATCTCTACCTATATCAACGCGAAGGGAAAAAACTCATTCCACTCAACACCGATGAGTTTCTATCTCCTGGATACAAGATATTAGATGGGTTATGTGAAGACCGGTTCGGGAACATCTGGGTAGCAGGTTTTACACCACATACTTTTATCGTTTCCTACTCGGCTCAGTCTATCATCAGAGAAACCGTACCCGCCATGAACCAACTTACTGGTTTTCCTTTGTTACCAGACAGAATGGTTGCCGATGGACATGGCTTCTGGATATGGCAAGGTCGCATGGGGTTAATGTACTACGACCCACGTATCTCGCACCTCTATGAAGCAGGAGGAATGCAGTTTTACCGATGTATATGCAAGACCAAAGGAAAGGAGGGAATCTGGGCTGCTGCAGGTAGAGTTCTGAAACATTTACAGGCTGAGGACAATAAAATAACGGAAAAACTTATCACAACCTTCACCACCCCTATCCAAACGATAGCTGACAATGGAAACGGAACCCTATTCATAGGAACACAGGACGCTCTTTATAGCTATTCGCTGATGGGCAACACGCTGAACAGATTGAGCAAAAGTTCGTCCAGAATAGAAAACATCGCAGCGGATTCTGAAGGAAATGTTTATTTCACAAATCAGTTGAACCAACTCTTCCTCTGTGAAGTCAATGGACAAAAGAGACTGATCAGCCAACTCTCCAAGGAGAATATAACGGCATTGGCATTGGCCAGCGATGGCACTTTATGGTATACTACGCAACAAGGTTCCGTGTACCAGTGGAATGCGGTAAAAAAAAAGTTGGACTACGAACAGCAAATGAGCAATGCTAATGGAGATGCCATCATCGACATCAAGACCGACGGATCGGGGCATGTATGGTTGTTGTCCAATCAATATCTTCGGGAATACAACCCGCGAAATCACTCCTTTCGCACATTAAGAAATACGGACTCAGACATCAATGTCAGTTATTTCTATCATCTGGAAGAGGTCGATGACAATCAGATAGGAGTAGATGGTGCTGGAGCTTATTTGCAGTTCAAGTCTTCCAAGATGTTAGACCAGCAAAATGCAGAAGGTTCACAACCATACATCACGGCCATACAGATGGGAGACTCCACCCATTTATTGGGGAAATCAAATGGCGAGGTGCAGATTCCTGCCCAAATTTCAAGTGTCATTCTACGATGCTCGACCTTTGACCCCATCCACGCGCAAAAAGTGACATTCGCCTACAAGATAGAAGGATGGAACAAGGAATGGATTTATCTACCTCAGGGAGTCAACTCGATCTACTTGACCCATCTGCCAACAGGCAAGTATAAACTGGCCATCAAGGCAACCGACAGATACGGATGCTGGTCGGAACATGAGACTATGTATATAGTTCACCGGCTACCTGCCTGGTGGCAAACCTGGTGGGCCTACTCCATCTATGGCTTGGGAATCATCCTGTTGGGATATGGTATTTGGAATTTGAATAGACGTATAAGAATCTTACGTATTTTGCAACAAAGGCGTAATATGCTGAAACTGACCGAGGTACAGTTAAGCGATGAGGAATCCAACAAAGACACCGCTCGTTCGGATGAATTTCTCAAACTTGTCATCAGTAAAATAGAAGAGCATCTTGCAGATACAAGTTACAATGTAGAACAACTTAGTTGCGATATGTGCATGAGCCGGATGAGTCTATACAGAAAGATGCAGACGGCCAGTGGTCTTTCACCCAACGAATTCATCAAAGATGTTCGTCTCAAAAAAGCTGCGGCACTTCTGAAACGTTATCCCAACATTACCATAGGGCAGTTGGCTGCGAAAGTAGGATTTGCTACGCCGAAATACTTATCGAAATGCTTTAAAACAAAATTTGGTGTTCTTCCATCGCAATATACACAGAACAGGGCACCAGATTAAGTCTAATCAATAAATTAAAATAAATGAACAAGTTAACATTCTTAAGCATGGTCTTGCTGTCTGCATCAGAGATACAGGCACAAACCACCGCCTATCAGTTTAAGACAACTGATGGCAACTTCTGGAAGATGTCATCGCTGACACTTTCAGACAAAGTACCTGGCAAAGCGCAGGTGGTTATTCGTTCTTCCCAACCCCAACAAACATTCTTGGGATGGGGAACTTGTTTTAACGAATTACCTTGGGACGCCTACAACTTACTGAGCGATAATGACAAGCAACTGCTCGTCAAACGTATGTTCAACCCATACGGTGACCTGCGCTTGCAGAAAGGACGTCTGTCGGCAGGAGCCAACGACTATGCACGAGAATGGTATAGCTGTGATGAGATTGATGTCAACGAAACAGACTTTGAGATGGAACATTTCAATATTGACAGAGATCTGACTACTATTATTCCATCCATCAAACTGGCACTTGCAGAAAACCCAGAAATTGACTTCTTCTGTTCTCCCTGGAGTCCTCCTACCTGGATGAAAACCAACAAGCACTATGCACAGCGCAAGACCAATACCAATGGCTGTCCTTTCAACGTACCACCATATTTCAATGACCAATTCATTGATGATCCACGATACTACAAGGCATACTGTTTGTATTTCGACAAATTTATCAATGCATACAAGGAGCAAGGCATCAACATTACATCTTTAGCTTATCAGAATGAGGCATATAGCAATACTCCTTATCCAGGGTGTTCTTGGACTGCCAAGACTACAGGTAAGTTCTTGGCAGAATATCTCGGTCCTTATATGAGAGAGCACCAGCCAAACCTCAAACTAATTATAGGAACCATGAATACAGGATCATTGGATGTATATGAGCAAATTCTGAGCACCCCGAACATAGATAAATATATGGATGCCATCGGCTTCCAATGGGAAGGTGCCAATGCCATGAAAGAGATTCTCCGTCGCCATCCTCAGTATGAAGCAATTCAGACAGAGAATGAATGTGGAAGTGGAACCTTTGACTGGAATGCAGGAGCACATACCTTCCAATTAGCGAACCATTACCTTGCCAATAAAGTTACCACCTATTATTATTGGAATGCCATCTTGAAAGACAATGGTATCAGTCCATGGGGATGGATACAGAACGCAATGGTACAAGTCAACTCTGGCACTAAGACCCCACGCTACACGCCAGAATATTACGCTTACTGCCATTATACACACTTCATCCCTGCTGGTTCTAAGATTTTAACAACTGACGAAAGTCAGCTTGTGACAACGGCATTAACACCTGAAGGCAACATCGTGATTGTTGCAGGAAATGACGGAAGCAGCGAAAAGACTTTAACACTGGATATAGATGGCAAATATATGGTAGCTACACTGCCTGCTAAATCATTCAACACCTACGTAGTAGGGCAGAATGAGAAAGCACAATTAGAGTTCTTGCGCAAGGAAGCACAAGGATTGGTAGAAATCGAGACCGCCTCACTCTCAGAAACACAACTCACAAATCTGAAAGAAGCTCTCAGTAAAGCAAAACAGACAATTGCAGAGAGTGACAGTGCCCAGATTATACAATCTTTAGCCAATGCCGTCATAGATGTTCGCAAAGACACGAAGACGCAAGAACTGAGCAATGAGATTCAGAACCCTTCCTTTACAGATGGCTCTACTCATTGGACAATAGCCAACAAAGCTGCTGGAGGTGATTTCAAAACTGCAACTATAGCAGGAAAGACTTGTTGGAACAACTGGTCTAACAATTTCACGTCAATGGATATCCATCAAGACTTAGGTAATCTAAAGCCTGGTGCCTATACTTTGTCTGCCATTTCCATGTGCGGTCCTGGTGAAATCACCGATCAGCATGCTTATGCCGAAGCTCAATCTGACAAGACGATTTCTCCAATAAAAGAAGTCGCTATATGGAATCAAACTACAGGTTGGGAAAAACAAACCACCGAGCCGATTGTTGTGGGAACAGATGGAACCCTGCGTATTGGCTATTCATCAACCTCTGGAGGTGGCACGAAAGGCTGGTTCTGTGTCTCTGACTTCACATTAAATCAAATAGAAGATGATGCGGAACTGATACAAAATGCTATTGACGCTGCTATCAAAAAAGCAGAAGCACAGGAAGACAACTCATTAAGTGAACTGATTACTACAGCCAAGAATGCTGTAGGACGTGAGGCACAACTGGAAGCATTGACTCTATTACGTGAATCCTTAAAATCAGACACTGACTTGACCGAGATTCTTGAGCAATACAAGGCACTGTCAGAAGAAGCTCATAACATCGCTAAAGATGAGAAATATGCAGACCAAGCACGTCAAGAGTTAGAAACACAGACCGAGCTGTATGATCAATGGATAGAAGCAGGAAAACAAGTCTCAGAACCATCCATCAAGGATGTCATCCGTGCTTTGAAGGAAATGATCAACAAAACTCGCTTATCACAAGTTCCGAGTCCATCTACAGACTTTACCTATTACATCAAGAATGCGGATGCTGAAGACTCAGAAGGATGGGATATCAATGTAACCAATGGTGACGGAAGCAGAAAGAGCGGGCAACACTATAGCGGCAATACTACCAATATGTATTTTGACTCTTTCAATAAAACAGCAGGCAGCCTTTGGTTTACTGGTCACCAGACTTTGACAGACCTACCAAATGGAGTTTACACGCTTAAAGCCTGCGCCCGCACTGATGGTGAAGCCGTATTCCTGACAGCTCAGACAGAATCAGACTGGTATCAGCAAGAAATTGAAAACTCTGGCAATACTCAAGGTAAATTAGGCAAAGGATGGAATCCTTGCGAAATACAGAACATCATTGTAAGAAATCATACCTTGACCATAGGATATACCAACGATTTCTATTTGACGGGCAAGAAGTTTACTGGAACATGGATGTCATTCGATGATTTCCAACTCTATTATGTTTCAGATAATGTTTCTACAAGCATTGGCTTGCCTTCCTCGTCTACCCCAATCCCAAATATCAAGGGAGGAAAAGGGTGTATTATCGTTACTTCTGATGTTCCTGTCAAAGTATATAATCTGAACGGTATGTTAATGGGAAGAACTCAGAATCTACCTGCTGGCATATATGCCGTAATCATGGGTAATATCTGCACTAAAGTAATCGTCCAATAGGAAGTTCTTTCAGAAAGCAAATATCATAGAAAATATGAAAGGTCCTCAAAACAAGTTTCATGTTTTGAGGACCTTTTTATATCATCAGACCTGACGCTACGCATCAATCATCCCAGGATGTATATTCTGTCCATCCATCCCAAGCAGAAGAACTCGGATTCTTTTTGGCATCAACCTCAATTGTGGGATCCGTATTATCACCACCATCTCCAGGGTCGTCCGTAGGGAGTCCTTTCGTGATAGATCCTGCCCCCATCAAGAACATTGCAGCAGTCAACAATAATGTAAGCTTTTTTGTTTTCATAAAAAAATATTTTTGTTTATGTCGTTTTATAGTTATACAAATCAGACTTACAATATACTTAAAAAAACAGGTTTGTATTGCTTATTTATACAATACAAACCTGCTTTTTCTATAAAAGCAATTCTTTAGAGAACAACTTTTTTCTGATTCCAAATAAAAATTCCTTTCTGAGAAGGTCTCACTTTGCCATGATTTCGCCCTTCCAAGTCATAATAGACATCATTTAGCCGTGCCCTTGAGATGTTTACCTCTTGGATTCCTGTAGCTTCTTTTTTTTTAATCTGCAAAGTATAGTTGCCAGAACCCATTTTCAAATAAGCCTTTCCATCTTTGTATTCTACAGATACGACACCATTCTCGCCACTTTTCACATCTTTTCCATTTTCAAATACACTTTGGTGATTCAAGCAAGGCAGAACGATATTTGCCTGACTATTGGCAGGAATCTCAAAAGTATAAATCATCTCGTCATCAGCCCCACGTTCATAATGGCAACGAATATTTCCATAGATGCTGCGTGTCGTTACATCCAAATGATTCATATCTTCAGGAATCCATGGTTCGATACGAACTATATCAAAACCATTACCATCATTCCGAATGCCACCCAACTGAGAGAAGAACCATTCCTCGATATGATCCATCATACAGTGATTCTGGGAGAAAGCTCCAACATCCCAATATTCAGGAGTGGTAGTGTAACCCTGTTTTACCCAATATCCATAGCTTGGACAATCGGTCTGATTTGCCATCTGATAAACAATATCATTATATCCATACTTCGCTAAAGACATAAACAAAGGTTTCAAACCGATTTCACCAGTCTTGATCTTATAGTTGTCTTTCTTCACACGCTCAGCCAACTTAGCAGCTACCAACTCTTCATTTTCCTGATCTACGAGTCCGTAATAGAGAGGCATGGCAAATTCAGATTGCTGTCCGTATTCATAAACTCCATCCTTATAAAAGCGTTCATTGAAAGCTTTCTTCGTATTCTGAGCCTGAGTGAGGAATCCCTTTGCATCTACATCCTTACCAAGGAAAGAAGCAATCTCCGCCATCGCATTCAACATATAATAATAGGTGGTGGTAATGGTAAACTCACCAGGAACCATTGGATTGACTCCTGCCGTTTCCTGTCCCCAGTCACTTAACACACTATAATTGCGTCCTGGCATGATATGATTTACCGTCTTGGAAGTATAATAGTCCATCAACTTCTTCATCTGAGGATAGAACTTGGTCATAGTTGTCATATCACCATAGGTTTTCCAATTGCGATAAGGTACCAAGATGGCAGCTCCACCCCAGTTTGGATCATCATCATATACCGACATAAAGTGGGGAACGGTACTTGGAACCCTTCCGTTACTGTACTGTGCATCAAAACAATCCTGTACTACTTTCTTGAAGAAATTTTCCATGTCATAATTATAGACCAAGGAATTGTACATCTCATTAGGAACATCCAGCCATCCCAATTTTTCTCGATGAGGACAATCGGTGATACTATTATACAACTGACTCTGGATGGCATCACGACAGATGATATGTATATCATTGAGCAAGGAGTTGTTAGTTTCGAAAGTACCTGCCAAGTCCATATCACTACGCAAACGCAAAGCCGTAAAATCTTCCGGCTTGGGAGCCTCATCCAGACCTATAATCTGAAGATAACGGAAGCCATGGTACATAAACTCAGGTCCCCATTCCTCGCCATTTTCCTTGCCTGCAAAAGTATAAGTTTCATACGTATCTGCAGGACCAGTATAGTAATTCTCCATGAAGATAGATCCATCAGCATTCAGACTTTCTCCCTCACGAAGAGTGATAACCTGTCCGCTCTTACCTTTCAGTTTAAAACGGTACTGCCCAGCAAAGTTTCTTCCGAAATCAACGACATAGAGATGGTAGCCGCCACTATATACACTCTTCACGCCTACCGCTTTCCATTCTTCCACTACTCGAACCGGTTCATGCTGGCGAGCTTTCAGGACGCCCAATCCACTGGCCTGACTACTTCTGAAAGAAGGAGAGGCTACCACTTCTACAGGATTCCAAGTACTTACATCATAGAAAGCCTGGCCAATACCAGCTATTTCTTTACGGGCATCATAGTCTTCACCGCCCCACCAGTTACTTCCCAATGTAGGCGAAGGTGTACTTGTCCACTGCTCATCAGTCAGAATCACGTCAGATGTACCATCCTCATAATCAATATGCAGTTCTGCTTTCAAAGCCTTGTCACCAGTATTCACCACTTCACCTTTGGAGAATCTTCCATTCAGCTTATCAACATGAAAGATGCCACCCGCAACGCGAGCTATCAGCGTATTGGCACCTTGCAAAACCATAGAAGTAACATCGTATGTAGAATAAAGTATCGTCTTTTCATACTCGCTCTCTCCTGGTTCCAGTTTGTTTTCGGTAACTGGTTTCCCATTTAGAGTCATATCAAATACTCCCAATGCCGAAGCATAGATTCTTGCCCGCTTGACATTCTTTCCACTCGCAACAGTAAAGTTTCTGCCAAGATAAGGAATTACCTGAGATGTATTGATGAAACTTGGAGCAACTCCATCAACCACTTCATGCTTTACAGAATATTCCTTGTTATCATCTGATGTCTGGATGGTATAAGAACTTGGGAAGTTAGCTGCTTCTGTACCGCTCGCAGCCTTATCATCCTGTCGTGGATAAAGCACAATACGGTTGATGTCCATTACCTTACCTAAGTCGGCAATGACATACACATGCTGGCTATTATTACCTTTTTGTGTTGTAGTATATCCTAAAGTTGTCCCCTGAACAACTCCATCATTAAGATAGTTTAAGTTCCAGTTACCAATCGTCCAGGTATCGCTCGCACTGAAGGTAGCCTTACGGGCCACATTTTCTTCTCCGCTATAGATTTCCATTTCTGCCAACTGTAAGAAATAGAACTTGGAATCTGTGGAAGCTGGAAGTCCCAACTTGGTGACATCAAGTTTGACATACCGGCATGAAGTCTGGAGCGGAATTTCCACCTTTGCATTGCAGGTTTTGGCAGGTTGTATCCATTGCGCTTTCCACTCATTGGCATTGAGGAAAGCAGTCTCGAAAGTGCCCTTTGAGGCTACTGATGCTTTACCATTCTTATCATAGACTGTAACCGTCCAAGAATAAGGGGAACATGACACAAGGGGACTTCCTGCGTATGTAATCTGATTTTGCAAAGCAGACTCAACCTTTCCTGATTTCCAAACTTCTGCTCCAGAAGCAGACCTTACAACTAATTCGTATGCAGACTGCAGGAAACCTCTCTCGTCACTTTCCGTCTGCCAACTGAAAGTTGGATTTGAAGTATCTATCCCTACAGGATTAGACAATCCATTTACTTTCAGGTTAACAGGCAAGAAGTTGGCCTGACACACTTGGCAAACAGCCAAAAAACACAATATAAACAGTTTTGATTTCATCATATAAACTAAAAGTTAAATAGGGTTACGATTTATATGAAGTATAGGTTTAATTACACATTATATCGCCTGAAGCATCATTCTGACTTTCTTGCGGGAAGTGAGCAACTGGGATTCGACGGTACGCTTAGAAACATTCAATTCCTTTGCAATCTCTCCTGCGCATTTACCATCAAAGAGAGTCATACGATAAACCTTGGCACAGGAAGGAGTCAGTTGATCCACACAATAATTGACCATACGCAGCGTATCATGATACTCTACGACACGCTCTACGGCACAATGCTGCAATTCCTGCTCATACACCACATTCTCTTCCACCTTGTGACGACATGCTCTACGGCGCAGGATATTCATGACTTCATGATTGGTTATGGTGAAGACAAATGACCGGATGGTTGTCTTATTGATGATGCCGTCATAGGTCATCAACTTGACAAACACATCCTGCACCAAGTCTTCAGCTTCCTGCCAATTGCCCAAGCGAGCTACAGCAAAGTTGACAAGCTTTACTTGATATTCCTTATAAAAGTCAGCAATCATCTGTTGCTGGGTTACAGTTGTTGGTTTCATGTTGTACGTTGGTTTAGTTTACGGCTGCAAAATTAGAGAATAATCCCATATGCCTATGTGTGAACCGTAACAAAAACACATATCAAACGTAACAACACCCTTTTTACCCCCTATATTGGGAAGGAACAACGCCAAACATGTCCTTAAAATGCTTGGTAAAGTTCTGCGGAGTGGCAAAACCTGTAAGATAGCAGACTTCAGAAACATTGCGCTGTCCGCTCTTCAAAAGTTCAGCCGCAGCCTTCAAACGTACCGTTCTGATAAAGTCGGAAGGAGTTTGTCCTGTCAAAGCTTTCATCTTACGATATAGGCTCATTCTCGACATCGCCATATCAGCGGCAAGCGAATCTGTAGTATAATCAGAATCCGTGATATTCTTTTCTATCAAAGAGATGATTTCTTTCAGGAACTTCTCATCAGGAGCCGAGTCGGCAATGTTTTTGACATCCAGCGAAGCACTATGTGAGAAATCATGCATCCTCTTTTCCTGCTTCTCCAGGAGATTACTGATGCGAGCAAGGAGTACATCCATATCAAACGGCTTGGCGATATAGGCATCAGCTCCCACCTTGTAGCCTTCCGCCCGCCCCTCATCCGTACTCCATGCCGTAAGAAGAATGACCGGAATATGGGAAGTCTGCAGATTTTCCTTGATGCGACGGCACATTTCGGTGCCACTCATCCGCGGCATCATCACATCGGTAATGATGAGGTCTGGATTGTGTTCTTCTGCCATCATAGCACCCTGCAAGCCATCTTCCGCCATCAATACCTTATTATATATATGAGACAGTTCCTTGACCAGATACTGACGGAAGCCTTCATTATCCTCTACCACCAATATACTCTTATCGATAAACTGATGATTTCCCAATTGATGCCCCAAAGGAGCAACCGCCTGACGATTAGCAGCAGACTGCTGTTTAGAAGAATCATCCGTCTGGCGATTCAAAGAAGCCTCATGAGTTTCTGCTTTTAGATCGGCAGGTAATTCTACAATAAATCGGGAGCCTTCGCCTTCTTTACTTTCCAAAGAGATTTTACCCTGGTGCAACTTCACATACTCTGCCACCATGTTCAAGCCGATGCCAGATCCCACATTCGTAGTTTTCTGGTCGGCAGAACGGAAGAATCGGTCGAACACACGTTTCTGGTCTTCAGGAGAGATGCCGCAACCCGTATCCACCACCTCCATGCGCACAAAACGGCGGTCATCACAGGCAGTCTGACTTAACTCAACCCTAACCTTTCCTCCCGAAGGAGTATATTTGAAGGCATTAGACAAGAGATTATTCAGGATTTTAGCCACTTTGTCACGATCAAAGCACATAAAGATACCGTCTGAATGGTCATTTACATCCAGACTCACCTGCTTTTGCTCAGCCAAAGATTGAAACTTCATGGTAGTATATTCCACGAATTCACCGAAGATTCCGCTCCGTAAGTTAAGGCTTTCTCCATTCGTTTCCATCTTACGAAAATCGAGCAACTGGTTGACCAACTGCAACAGATCGCCTGCATTCTTGCTCACACCCTTCAACTGTTGGCGAGTTTCCTCATCAGCAGTACGCTTCAGCACACTACCCACAGGAGTGATAATGAGCGTAAGGAGCGTACGGAACTCATGGGTGATATTGGTGAAGAAACGGTATTTCATTTCCTCCAGTTCCTTATTTTTTTCCACCTCCATTCGCTGGCGATCCTGCTTCATCTTCCTACTGATGATCCAGAAGATAGCACCGCCGATAAGTAGCAAGTAACACAACTTAGCCCACCAGGTGGCCCAGAAAGGAGGTTGTATGACAATCAGAAGTCTGATGGACTGTTGACTCCATTGCTTATCAAAGCCAGCAGAATATACCTCGAGTTCATACTCGCCAGGAGCCAGATTGGTATAGCTCACCTCGCCAATACCATCCTGCGGACTACTTTCCACCCAATCAGCATTGACTCCTTTCAACCTATATTTATAATAGGTATGGCGAGGCATGTCAAAATTCAGGCCAGAGAAATAAACCGTGATAAAGTTCTCATCATATCGCAACACGACCCTTCTTGTAGAAGACAGGGCTTTCTCCAACAAGACTCTTCCGTTCAGTTCTTTACCCGGCAATACCTCCTGTTCATTCACAAAGAGGGAAGTGAAAATTGGGTGGCCTGAATATTTCAAATTCTGAATATTAGAAGGATCCACTACATAAAAACCATTCTGGCTGCCAAAAAGGAGTTTACCTCCAGCAAGATGAGCCGTTGCCATCCAGTTGAAGCTACAATCGCCCAACTTATTCTGTTCATCAAAGACCGCTAATCTGAAGTTCTGCTCATCCAAACGAGAAAAGCGGCACAAGCCATTGGCAGTAGTCACCCATACATTTCCAAACTGATCCTCGATGATTCCATTGATCATCTCATTGGGCATTCCATTTTTCAAACCGTAATGGAATACCTTTCTGCTATTCGGGTTCAAGACAAACACACCGTTCAGAGAACCTATCCATATCCAACCCTGACTGTCAACCAGCAAGGCCTTGCAGGGTCCACTGAGCAGATTCTGCATCTCCACATCATCCACGAGATTCTGAGGAGACAGAAACTTCTTATCTTTCAGAGAATAAGCAAAGAATCCCTGCGAAGTGGCTGCCCAAATAACGTCATTCTTATCTATCCGGAACTCATTGACCACCTTATATTTTTCCAGATTCTTATCTTTCAGAGGATGGATGCGGCAATTCTCATCCAAAACACCTATGCCACCATGAAAGCTTGCCCAAATGCGATGATGCGCATCTTCCTGAAACTCTCTTACGATATTGTAGTTGATATCTTTCTGCGGAATACTACCTTGCATAAAATGGTGAGTTGCCAGACCATCCCACATATAAAATCCCCGCTTAAAGGTTCCTACCCAAACACGATTCCGGCTATCCACTATACTGCGGATGAAATCAGCGCCTTTCACAGGCAAAGGCTTCAATTGCATCTGAGGCATCAGGAGCTGATACACATTTTGAGAAGCCACGGCCAAAGGTTTTCCTCCCTTTCCGTCATTGAGGCGAACACTGCCATCAGACAAGCCAAGTTGCTGATAGGTGACGTAAGGGAAACGCTGCATATTGGAATTATAAAAGAATATACCATGGTTTGCCATTCCGATCATCAGATTACCATCCCGGTAAGCAATCGTCTGCACACCATCTCTTACAACATCTCCGTTCATCATCTCATATTCTGACTGGAGCATCGTATTTCCATCTGCCGACAGAGCCAACAAGCCCGCATTGCGAAGTCCTACATAACAGATTTTCGGAGAAGCAGCACACAACGTGACCGCAACATCCTTATCATTCACATATCTGTATTGCCATTGATGGGTCAAAGAATGCCATGAAGCAACACCATGATTCCACATCACCCATAGTTGTTCTGAATTTTGTGAAAACTGCACAAAATCACGCGCCAGCATTTCACCTTTCCACAGAAGTTGACTATGAAGAACCTTTGTCATCGCCGCATTCCAGCACATAATCTTTCCATCATAATAGACAAACCAATGATTACCTGCCCAATTAACCACATCCCGTAATCCCTTGGCACGCACACGCACGGCAACAGCCTTTCCTTTTGAATTTCCCTCCCGATGAAAGACTTTCCCTGAAACGGTCACAAACCAGAAATCTTTAGCTGAATCAATAAATAAATTACGGATACGTTCTTTGATGCCCATAGAAGCAAGCAATCCCCTGATATCGCCAACATATCTTTCTGTGGTCAAATCGAAAACCAACATCTGTCCTGATTCCTTAATCCAAACCCGCTGCTGACCATCCACATAAGCCGTTGGCAAGGCTGCCACATAATCCATAGGATACATCTCGCTTACCACAGGAGGAAAAGAGCGGAAGGTGCAACCATCAAAGAATGACAGACTGGATGAAGTACGGACACACAACCTTCCATCCGGAAGCCAAAGTTGCGACTTGATTTCATTGTCAGGCAAGCCGATAGAGGTGTTCAATAAGCGATAGATATAGTGGGCACTTATCGGCAGACAGCAAGTGCATATAAAAAGTATTATCAGGATTAGGTTCTTCATTTCTATGAGATATGATTTATATTTAAGTGCAAAAATAACAATAATAATCGAATTTTCACCATAAAACATCAAAAAAATCGTTTATAATAAGTAATCAGCGTGTACTTATTTGTATAAGGAAACAAAGAATAAGAAAACAAAGAAAAATTAAAAACATAAACTATATGAAAAAAAATCGATTACTCGTCGTTTTTGCAGCTTTGCTCAATGTCTTAGGAATGTGGGCAGATGGTGCAAATCTCAAGTTGCATTTCAACTTTGAAAATGCAACTGGTGGAAATGTCAAAGAAGTCATTTCCAGGGGAAACATTGTTGGCACTTTGATGAATAACGCCAAAGTGGAAACAATGGGAAAATATCATGTACTGAACCTGGGGTCGGAAAATGGATATTTTGACATGGGCGAAGGTACAGGAAAAGTATTGGCTGGATGCAGCGACTTCTCCATCAGTATGTATTATTACGTAAATGCTACCCAAGACATTACTGGCTTGGGTAACTTCCTGTTCACTTTCAGTAATAATCCTGCATGTACCCAAACTGAAGGTTGCTACTATTTCTATACGCTCAATACCCAGCGAGTGGGTTCTTCGGCTGCAGGATATGGCAGCGAGAAAAGTGTCAATGCCACACAGGTTTCCCCAAAAGGAAATTGGGTAAACGTAGTCTATGTGCAAAAGGGCACAGAAGGAACTCTCTATGTAAATGGTCAGAAGAAAGCGAGCGCAACAAGCAATAAGATTTCAGAAGTATTTGGTACAGAAGCGCCTAAATACAACTGGATAGGCCGCTCTCCTTTTGACAATGATGTATATTTAAAAAACACCAAGGTGGCAGATATCCGTATTTATGACGGAGCACTGACAGGAAGCGAAGTGACCCGATTGGCTTTAGCTGCTGATGACTACGATAACGAATTCCGTCACGGCACACAAGGCAATCTGACTACGCTGAACACAACTTTAAAAGAAGCTTTTACACTCATCAATGGTGATATCAGTATCTATACTGCTGATGCAGTAGCCATGCTTTCAGACACCTACGAACTCATTAAGGCTAAGAGCGAGAAAGAAACTCTGTCACAATTCGTGATAGACGAATATGTGGCAGACCTGAAGGCAGCTATCCAAAACGTGAAAGCTACACAAGGAATGATTTTCACAGATACTGAACTGATGCCAGCCTATGATTCAAGCCGTGGCTTCCGTCATCCAGGAGGACTACATACCAATGCTGACTTCGAACGCATCAAGGCACAACTGGCTGCCGGTAATGAGAAGGTGACCAAGGCTTATAACATCTTGAAGAATGCAGAATTTGCACAACCTACCTGTGCAACATGGCCAGTAGAAACCATCATCCGTGGTGGTGGATCTGGTCAGAATTATATCAATGCTGCCCGTGGAGCAACCATCGCCTATCAGAATGCACTCCGTTGGAAGATAGAAGGAAATGAAGCGTGCGCCAAACATGCCGTTGATGTATTGATGGCTTGGGCCAACACCTGCAAAGGTATCGGTGGCGACAGTAACTTCGCTCTTGCAGGAGGTCTTTATGGATATGAATTTGCACAAGCTGCAGAATTGATGCGTGACTACGAAGGATGGAAAGCCAAGGATTTCGAGACATTCAAAAGATGGATGCTGGATCTCTGGTATCCCACTATCATGAGATTCCAGCGTTCCCGCAATGATACCTGGCGCAACTGGCGCTATGATGCAAGTCATGGAGGTCAACGACCTGGCCATTACTGGAGCAACTGGGGACTTTGCAACACACTCGCCCTGATGTCTGTAGGTATTCTATGCGACGATGTCTTTATCTATAACCAGGCAATGTCTTACTACAAGTACGATCAGGCAGAGCTGGCTAAAGCCAACTATCCTTGGCCATGGGCACCTGAGAATACAGAGACAGACAAGTACAACGGAGGACTGAATGAATATATAGATAATCTCGTGCCTCATGTTGCAGAATATGCAGGAGAAACAGGTGCATACGGAAAGGTAGGTCAGATGCAGGAAACCGGTCGTGACCAAGGACATGCCCAAATGGCAGCAGGTCTTGCCGTTGATATCTGCCAGACGGCATGGAATCAAGGTGATGACCTCTACTCCTATCACGACAACCGAATCGCTGCTGGTCTTGAATTCCAAGCGGCATACAACTTTGACGGAAGAGACGATCTGCCATGGGTCAACTACCATTATACAGACTGTCACTCTGCATGGCATCAAGCATGGGTACAAGGTGGACCTAATGGAGGTAGTCGCGGAGAGATGCGCCCATACTGGGCACGTGTCATCGGACATTACGAAGGAGTAAAGGGCGTAAAGATGCCTTTCTCGGAAATCGCATTAGAGAAGATGGGAATAGATGGTGGGCCGACGGGAGCAGTAAGCGGTCCTTACGACCACATGGGATACTCCGTTTTGACTTGTACTTACGATGGTATTGCCGACGAGCAGCACAGACCTACCTTATTGACTCCAAAGATGGAATATGATGGAAAGATTATCGATCATAATGAATTAGGTGGACTGGAAAACAATTACATCATCAATGTAAATACCGCCCTTCCAAAAGGCAAAACAGTCAAATTGATGCCTCAACTTCCTGAAGGTGTTGTGGATACTGGTAACTGGAGTTGGAATACAGGTGAGACAACCAAGGACATCACAGTCACTACAGACAAGAGTTTCATTTATCGTGCCACATATACCAATGAAAACGGCATTAAAAGCGAGCAGATGTTCTCTATTGCAGTAAATGCAGATTGTACTCCTACCACAGTAAGCAGTTCTATCTACTGCAATGACACATGGGTCGGTGCTACAGAAGCTGTTGTACCTTGTGGAAGCAATGTTACTCTCAATGTCGGCGGCGCCAGCGGTTGGGGAGACGGCAAATGGAGCACAGGACAAACTGGTACTTCCATAACCCTTTCATCCTTAATCTCGGATAGAGAAATCAAGGGTCAGTTTATCAACCAGGGCGGATTGGCTCAGACGATTACTTTCCGCATCCATGTCAAAGGATTGCAGCCTTGTGCGCTGCTGAACAACCGTCTGGTTTCAGATTCTCTGGACCTGATTGTCAATCAGGGAGACGCTCTCGTACTCTATGCTAATGCACCAGAAAATATTGTCAATGTCAAATATACATGGAGCAATGGTACCGAAGGTAAATATCTGGATCTGACAGAAGGACTGACCAGCGGAGACTACACGCTGCACATCACTGGTGAGGACTTCGACCAGAAGCTGACCTATCATGTGATGGTCATGAACGAGAATTATGTAGTTCTGGAAGCTGGTAAATATGCCATCTACGATGTGGAAAACGATGCCTATCTTACCTATAAGAATCAAGGTGAAACCATGCCAGCATTTACTCCACTGGTAAAAGAAGACGGACATTACGATGCTTCCCAGGTATGGATTGCTGAAGTAAAGGGAGCAACCACCAAGACTCCTAAGTATAATTTCTCTTGTCTGATAGGTGGTAACACTCCATATCTGAATGCGACCAAAATGGCTAAAAAAGCCTATTTCCCATACTACATCCGTGGTCTGATTGGTTCTGATCATGTTGCTGTCAGAACCCTTACCAAAGAAGAATACTGGAAAGCAAATGAGAATGGTGTTCTGGAAACAAAGGGAACAGCCGGTCTGACTCAATTCCCATTTGTATTCATACCGGTCAAGGATGAAGAACTCCCTACAGGTATTACAAACATAGGAGTATCAGAAAAGGGTGAAAACATTAATACACAATACTACACCGTATCTGGCGTACAGACCAATGGCAAAACTAAGGGTGTGTATATCCAGAAGTCAACTGACAATACAGGTAAGGTAATCATCAAAAAGGTGATAAAAAGATAGAATTTTAGGTACTCAATACATGAAGTAAGCTTCGACCAGCTATGAAGCCTATTTCATCCAATAGCGAAGCCGGTTTCATTGACAGATGAAGCTGGCTTCATTTTTATGTAATTCACGGTCTTTTTACATAAAATCATAAAAAGAACACCCATGTTCGCATGAAAAATATTATCTTTGCAAAATAATTAAACCAACAAAATCAATAAACAACTATAATAATGAGAAAATACTTCAAATTTCCCCTGCTTGCCCTTGCATTAGCAATGCCAAGCACAGGCTTTGCCAAATCGTTTCCTAAAGAGAAAGACCTACGGATGGGGAAACAATAAGGGACTCGTGCTGATGAAGTCATGGGATCTGATACACTGGACCCACAAGATTGTCAACATCACCGACCTCTCCCCTAAGTTTGCAGAAATAGGTTGTGCCTGGGCACCGGAAACCATCTACGACCCTATAGCCAAGAAACTCATGATCTATTTCACCATGCGCTACAAGAACGAACGAAACCGTCTCTACTATATGTATGTGAACGATGATTTCGACAAGATAGAGACGGAGCCTCAACTCCTATTCGAATATCCTATCGAAAACAAGACAGCCATTGAGGGCGGCGTGATGTCCTCCACCAACTTCACCCAACCGAAGCATGGAGCCGTGGTTCACCTGACCAAGAAAGAAGCCAAGAAGCTTGCCAAGCAATGGGGACTAGACTACAACAAACTGGCAAAGTAAATCAAATAAACTTTGCCCTAAAAATGAGCAAGACATTTACTTGAAACAACTGATAAATCGCAATCTCTTTGCATTTTCCATCAGTATATTAAGTCTTATATTCGTATAATAATAAAGAATCATCAAAAACAAGATCATTTTATGAATAAGACATTAATAACATTAGCTCTCTGCATCATGACTCTCTCTGCCATCGCCAAGGACCGTCTGGTAGTGAGCAAGGCACCAGCAGGCATTGAACTCAAGAAAGACTTCGAGGTAAAAGCCCGCATCGCAAACGGCGAATGGAAAGACATCGATACCTACGCCTTCAAGGTGGATAGGGTGGCTGATGCCAAGCACAATGTAGAGGTCACATCCGTAGCTAAGTTTGAATTCGAAGGTAAAGTTGAAATTCAAGTAAAGAGCATTGCTCAGGATATCAAGAGTTTCAAGATCCGTCCGAATTCCTACGGAATAGAGGCTAAGCAGGAGGGCAACACGTTGACATTCTCTCTCGACCGCCCTCGCTACCTCTCCGTAGAAATCAACGGCAACATCTACCAGAATCTCCAAATCTTCGCAGACAACATTTTAGAAAAACCTAAGGTAAAAAAGAAAAAAGATCTGATGTATTTCGGTCCTGGTGTCCATGATTTCAAGGGCGATTCTATTCACATTGCATCAGGCAAGACTGTCTTTATTGACAACGGAGCCGTCATCAAGGGGTGGTTATCCACCTACGGTTCAAAAGACGTCAAGATTCTCGGTCACGGCATCGTCATGCCAGGAAGACATGAGGGTATCATGGTGAGATATTCCAAGAATGTGTATATCGACGGACCTCTCACCACCCAGTTGCCTATCGGCGGCAGCGATTCCGTAACCGTGAAGAATGCCAAGGTGATGAGCTGGTATGGCTGGGGCGACGGCTTCAATATCTTTGCCAGCAACAACGTGTATCAGGAGCATCTCTTTGCACGTACCAGCGACGACTGTTCCACCATCTACTGTACCCGTAAGAACTATCATGGCGGTTGCAGGAACATTACCATCAAGGACTTTGTGATGTGGGCAGACGTGGCTCATCCTATCATGATAGGCTTGCACAGCGAGACTCCAGAAAACGAAGACATCACCAACGTGCTCTATGATAACATTGACATCCTGGAGCATGCCGAGAACCAGATAGACTATCAGGGCTGCATCGGCATCAACAATGGCGACAACATCCTGGTAAAGGGCGTTACCTTCCAGAACTTCCGCATCGACAATATCCGCAAGGGTATGCTCTTCAACATGCGCGTATGCTTCAACAAGAAGTACTGTTCTGCCCCAGGACGTGGCATCGAGGACATCACCCTGCGCAACATCGCCTACACTGGAGAAGCTCCTAACATGAGCGTCATCGCCGGTTACGACGAGAGCCGCAAAGTGAAGAACATTCGTTTCGAGAACTTCTCCATCAACGGCAAGGTGATTTCTGACGATATGCAGGGGAAGCCAAAATGGTACAAGACGGCAGATATGGCGAATATCTACGTAAATGACCATGTGGACAACATAAGTTTCAGCAAATAATTTTATCTTTTACAATACTGATTATTCAATAATCAAAAAAGGCTGCCCCATATTTCGGAGGCAGCCTTTATTTTATATTGTATTTTATTGATTGCTTTTTATTTATAGCATATTATTTATTGCTATCATAAGCATTATGTTCTTCAGGATTTAGCAGGAACATTTTTCGGTTTCTGAAGCCTCAAGATCATCTGGATAAAACTTGGTATCATGATACAGAGCGAGAAACCTGCAGCGTAATATACGGTCTTCTCATCGCCATGGAAGAGGTCGATGAGCTTGCCATCACTCTGTGGCATGAGATTATTCAAGACATACGCCATCGTATTGTTCACCCAATGCATCAGAATGCCCGGAACAAGACTTTTGGTGCGATAATACATCCATCCCAAAAGCAAGCCCATCAGGAGGGCATTGATAAACTGCGCCTTATTGCCATGTATCAAGCCAAACGCAGCTGCAGAAATGAAGATGGCAACCCAATGATTCTTCTTGCTTACCATATCAAGCAAAGTACGAAGGATAGCGCCACGGAACACGATTTCCTCTGCCAGAGGTGCCAATATACCGATAGCTACATAGCCCCAAGGCTCCTTCATCAGCGAAGCAAATACCCGCTCGGTATCCGCATCCATCTCGACGCCTATCTGCTCATAGACAAACTCCAATGGAATGATAGCGCCCAGAGTAAACAAAGCTACCCACAACAGACTGATCCAAGGCTTTGACTGCAGATAGTTACGGGTAAGGGGAGTCCATTTAGCCTTCAGGAAAATGATGAGGGTGATGACATTACTGAATACCGTAGTCAGCGCCGTCAGGATGGCATTGTTGCCCGTACGCATAGCAAAAAGAGTTGCCTGATAACCTTCGCCCTTGACAGCAGCCCAAATGCCTGCTCCAGCATAAGTCAGAAATATCTGTACGACTATAAATATAATAATGTATAAAACTATGTCTGTCAGACCTTTTTTAAAATTAATCTTTGCCATTGTCAATCTCCTTATTTAAAAATTCCACTACTGTTTTTTCATCTTCCTTCAACTGTTCTGCCAATTCCTCTGGACTATCAAATTTCTGTTCGCCACGGATTCGCTTGATGAAGCAGACAAGCAGCAGTTGGTCGTAGATATCACCCTCGAAATTGAAGATATGCGTTTCCAGCGTAATCTGCTTGCCATTAAAAGTTGGTCGGTTGCCCACATTCATCATGCCTTGTTTCCAAGTCATAGAGTTCTCCATACGAACCTTTACGGCATAAACTCCTGTAGCAGGAATCAACTGTCCGAAATGCGAGATGTCCAGATTGGCAGTCGGAAATCCGAGTTTTCTTCCCTCATGATAACCATTCACTACTTTACCGATAATGGTATAAGGATAACCCAGACACTGGTTGGCCATCTCTATTTCACCTTCTTTGAGGAAGGAACGGATGACAGAGGAAGATATATTGATGTCATCTATCCGGAAGGCATCGTTTTTGATGACCTCAATACCCAGTTCTTTGCCGTAGCGCACATAATCCTCGAAAGTCTCAGAACGGTTATGACCAAAACGATGATCATAACCGATAAAAAGTTTCCTGACATGGAGATGGTCATAGAGTATCTTCTGCATAAACTCGCGCGCTGACATGGCAGCCATCGCCTTATCGAAATGCAAGACAACAGCATTATCCACCTCTGTTTTTGAAAGGAGGAGAAGTTTTGAATCGAGCGTACTCAACATCTCCGGCTGATAATCACTCTGGAGTACCTTGCGGGGATGCTCATCGAAAGTAATGATGGTTGATTGCAAACCCTCCTGACTGGCGGTCTCTACAAGATGACGGATCAGGAACTGATGTCCACGATGCACTCCATCGAAGAAACCGATAGTTGCCACGCAAGGCTGCAATTGTACAGTTTCGTTGTAATGTATAGTATTCATTCTATCTTAATCATTGGATTATCTTCTCTTAGCTATCATTCTCTTGAATGCTCTCCACAGCTCGCCCGCCCAAAGCACAACAGAGGTTGAACCGATAATGAGCAGCCACTCGTGAAGTGACAAAGGTGTAGTGCGGAACATTTCGCCACCGAAGGTTACGATGATCCACTGACCCACCAATACCAGTACAAGCACTAAGATCATTCCCTTATCCTTCAGGAAATGGCGGAATGCGGTGTGATGACTCATCAGCGCCTTGGCATTGAAGAGGTTCCAGAACTGGATCATCACGAAGGTAGTGAAGAACATGGTCAACTCATGCACATCTACTCCACCCTTGCCTCTGCGCTCGCAGTAAACCAGCAGGGCAAACATCACAAGGAAGAAGAAGATGCCGCAGAAGAGAATACCGAAACCGATACTCTTGTTGATGATGAAGTCGGAAGCCTTGCGTGGCTTCTCCTTCATCACCTCATGAGATGGAGGCAATGAGGCGAGCGCCAGGGCAGCAAATGTATCCATGATCAGGTTGACCCAGAGAATCTGGGTTACCGTCAACGGCATCTCGGTTCCGATGACAGAGCCGCCCAACACCAGCAGGAGGGCTGCCACGTTTACTACCAACTGGAAGAAGAGGAAGCGCTGCAAATTGCGATAGAGCGAACGTCCCCACATCACGGCGTTGGCGATAGATTTGAAGGAATCATCGAGCAGAGTCATATCCGAAGCCTCTTTTGCCACGGAAGTACCCGAACCTAATGACAAACCCACATGGGCATAGTGAAGTGCCGGAGCATCGTTGGTACCATCACCTGTTACGGCAACCACCTCGCCACGCTTCTGGAGCATAGCCACCAGTCGCTGCTTATCGGTAGGACGGGCACGGCTCATCACGCGGATATCCTTCGCCCGTTCGTAAGCCTCATCATCAGAAAGTGCCTCCCACTGTTCGCCCGTAATCATCTGCTGGTCGAGCGAAGTCAGAGAGCCATCTGCTCCAATATTCTCAGGTTCATCTTCGAAGACACCTATCTGCTTGCCTATCTCCAAGGCGGTGGCAGCCGTATCACCCGTAACCACCTTCACCTCGATACCCGCATGGCGGCACTCCTGCACGGCAGCAGGAACATCCGGACGGATAGGATCGGCAATGGCTGCAATGGCCTGCAACTGAAGGTCGTTGGCATCGAGAAGTGCTACCACTTCGGCAGTAGAGGTTCTGGAAGTTCTCATGATAGAAGCTTCTATCTTCTTATAGGCGAACGCCAGGGTTCTCAT